>Ga0268246_10000148_pt1 | contig 52065 bp, 36 predicted proteins | sample AgamicOrSfe_FD_200242 | JGI IMG/M metagenome (GOLD analysis project Ga0268246, IMG submission 200242) | Agave microbial communities from Guanajuato, Mexico - Or.Sf.e (v2) (version 2) | ecosystem: Host-associated > Plants > Phyllosphere > Phylloplane/Leaf | place: Guanajuato, Mexico | collected... | reverse complement strand
AGAGGGCGCGGACAGGACGCCTATGCCTGCTTGAGCAGGATCCCGGACAACGACAGCATACAGAATTTAACGAAAGCATACATACGTGTAACGACAGCAAAATATGGAGGAAGCGGTTTTTTTTTTTCTCTTTGTGTGATTCTAGAGGCGCAATGGCGGAAGGCGCGAAGGACAAGCGGTTGCCTTGTAGAACGATATCATACTATTCGGTGTATCTTGATCACAAATCAGCAGCTAGGCGAATATATATATACTCGTGTCTGTTATCTGACAAGCGGACGTGTCTACCGCCGCTGCAACTGTGCGACCATCCGTTGAAGCTCACTGACGTCGCCACCGGCTGCCTTCCCCCTGATATCCTCCAGCAGCGCCAGGTTCTTGGCCTTGAGTGCCTCCTCGCCCGCTTTGACCGGTAAACCACACTTGAGCCACAACTCGACTCGTTCTTCCAACGATAGGCTCGTGCACTTCGGTATGAATGTACCCGCCAATTTCGCGTTCCCCGCGCTGAGGATTTCGTTGACGAAGGGCTGAGAGATGATATCAGTGAAGAAAGAGAAGAAGATTGGGAACAACGCACCTCCCATCCGATAGGACTCTTCCGACTGCGTCCCATGTCCTCCAGCTCCCTCCAATCGCGTCTGCTGACCAACGCCCTCAGCTTCGTCCACCAATAGACCTTATCGCCGACCTTGAACTCCGACTGCACCTTCTGGCTGCGCTTCGTGCTGCCGTTCAGGATCAGGCGATACATGGTCTCGTTCACCGACAGGCCGACGTAGTTCTCGTTCAGCTCTTTCGTGAACTGCTCTTGCAACTTGAGCAGTTTCTGCACCTCGTCGATCGCGCGGACCTGAAAGGCGTGCTCTTTCGAGTCTTGAATGATACGCGCTGCCGACTTGAGTTTGTCTGATTTTGAGCCGTTGTCCGTCGCCGAAATGGCTTCTGACAGCAGCAGGTTGGATCCTTCTAACCGTCGGTCGTCTTGGTAGTAGAGGTCTTTGAGCAGATCTTGGTCTTGGTCTGAGGCTGATGACTCGACGAGAGCAGTCGCGTCCGGTCGTCCATTTATGGTGCGGAGAAACGAGGCTAGCGGTAGCTTTTGTTTCATGTGTAAGAGCACGTGATACATGAGGTCAGTGTCGCCGCTCTGAATTGCCTTGTCGAGCGCGCGGGTGTCTTCTTCGACGTTCAGCAGGAGAGGCACTTGTTTTCCTGCACGTGGCTCGTGGTCTAGGAGCTCGGTCGCGAGATGACCGCGGCCTTCTTCGTATGCTGCCTGTGCGATTCCTTCAAACGAGATCCCACGTTTGCTCTTGAGTTTCTGTACGATCTCCTCGCATATCGTGTCTTCGTCGTCGGTCGACTTGCGAACTTTTTGTCGCGCCCAGTGAACGTAGATCTTGTCCACTGGGAGATGTAAAAACTCCGATATCTTGAGAGCCAGGAGATATTCTTGTCGGTTGATCAATCGCTGCACCAGTCTTTCGGGTGTCAGTCGTAGATACTGCTCCTGAGTTAATGACAGTCCGATCTCGAAGAATCGCACCGCATTTAGTACGCGAAGCGTTTCTGTCATTTCAACAAAATCGTCAACGTCGTTATATAGATCGAGCACCGACTTCCCGAACGAGGCAGCTTTCAGTAACTGCTTCTGCCAGTGAATGCTGTACTCATGGCCAGCCGCTCTGACACAAGTGTATACTGCTTCATCCAGGTTTGGTCTAATCAATTGTATGTTGTCGTCAGCTTTTGGGGACTTCTTCTCGAGTTGATCCAGGGCGTCAAGCAGGATTGATGCTGGTGTCCCAAGCTTGAATACCTCTTCTGATTCATCTGGAACTCGCTGCATAAATTCGCAGACATCATTGGTAAACAACTTGATGCCGTCAAAGTCCGGAACGACGTGCACGTATGAGTCGTAATAATACTTGGATGCTGCGCCGTTCGGTCCAACCAGATGGATTTCGTCCTCCCAGGCCAGAACCACAGCATTGTTTCCGCACCATTCCAGTGTCCGCGGCGGTGTCTTGACCTTTGAGCTGTACTCGCTCAAGCGGTTCTGAAAATCACTTGTCACGACCCACACCTTGCCATCATCTGTAAACACTGCAACAAATTTGCCGTTCGGTGAGACGCAGACATGACGAAATGGGCCATTCTGCAACATGCGATCCTCAGCCTCTGAAGCATCCACGGTCATTATACTGCTGCCAACAGCAACAAGCGCTTCAACAGACCGTGACAACGTAAAGGCTGGAGGAATGATTGCCCAGGAGTGAATCTCGTCGGAAGGTGGTGTGGCCAGTAATGACGGTCGAGGCTCATCATACCGTGTCACAGCTACCAGCTGGTTGTTCCCAAGCAGCGCAACAAAACCTGATGCCCAGAACCTACACGACTTTACTCCATGCTCTTCCGCACCATGACCCAGGCTGAAAGGAACAAAATCCCCCTGAAGATCGAAATAGACCCTGACCTGACCGTCTGTTGGAACTACTATCAGTCTCTCATCTTCCGACCATCCCAGCCCTTGTATTTGTCCTCTGTCCCAGTTTATCCTGTGAATCAACTTTCCGGCGCAACTGTAGATGTCGATTGTAGGCTTTGCGCCTTGAGAGCTTCGGTAGGAATGGACTTTATTCTCATCGCGGTAGAGCGCAATCGCTCCGCTGTATGGTGCGCCTGCAATACAGTAGTTCTCGAGTTCCAGATCCTGATCGAAGACGGAGGTGTAGAGCTGTATCTTGCGGTAGAAGCGGTCGCCTACCTTCTCCCAGTCGGCGGTCGGTCTCGACATGTCACCGCATGCATCTGGCGATTCTCTCGAGACGGATTGTTGTAGTCGAGAGTTTTCAGAAGTAGTCGCGCAGCAATTGGTTAAGTCAATGACAGTCAGTCTCTAATGCGTAGGCGGATGCCCGTCTGATGTCTTTGGGGACGTCATTTGGTGAAGCTTGCCCGCCAGTTCGGCAAACCCTCAATGGAACATCGGTCATCTACACAATCAACATGAACAAAGATCATATCACCAGCGCTCTAGTCGAATAATGATCGCCATCGCATCGGAAAGAGCATCATGCTGGAAGAAATACTGTCGGAAGTCCAGCACGTAGGAGACTTGGGTCTTGCCTGCCTGCTCTGCTTGATCGCGGAACAACATGGGATCATCACAGCAACGAATCCCGACGACGTCGCAAATGTCCTCGAGGGAATCTGCAGAGACGCTTTCCATTTGTCAGTCGGATCAGTAGAGTGCGCGAACGGTCTGACTCTAGATGAGTTCCGTCAAGGAGTACTGGTGCAACCACGAACAGGATACGACTCGTCGCCGCTGAACACACCACATTATGAACGATCTCTTCCAACTTTCGCACCCCTCTCGAAAGCACGACCTAGGACGCCGTCCCTCGATGACCGAAAGATCGCCAACGTCGTGATTGCGAGAAACTTGGATCAAGCGGACTACTATGTACAGATACAGGCTCTGGAATTGATCAGGACCAAACGGTTGTTCAGTCATACCGCCATGCATCACAGCTCTAAGGCCTTTGTACTGATTGCGTTGAACGATAGCTCATCGAACCGAAGGATGGACCCTCATCTCAACGACCTTTTCAGTATCTGTCACCATCACGATACGTCCACGGAAGGATCTGAGACCGATGCAACAAGTATACGCAGGCAGCCTTCTCTGAGTGACGCGGCATCTTTCTCCTCTGTAATACGATCTCAACCATCCCGACAAACGTCCTACGCGGTCCAGTCGCAGATAATCTCCCATGCAGATCTGGAACACTTACGATCGCTGGCTTCCAAAGTCACCATCACCGCCGAGGTGTCTGCATACATCCACAACGTTGTCATCTCGATGCGTCTACACAGATATGTAGCGGGCGGTATCTCAGCTCTGGCTACTCGTCATCTTAAAAACACTGTCAGAGCTATGGCCGTGCTCCACGGTCTGTCATACGTCACTCCATCGCTGGTCGGCCTGGCTGTGCAGAAAACATATCCTCATAGATTGATTCTTGCTACATCCGAGACAGAAAGAAGCCTTCGATGGGGCAGCGACCCAGCGGCTGTCGCTCAGAACATGAAGGATGTCACAATCCAATCCGCTATCCTGGCCGTTTTGGAGTCGGTCGAGACACCTCTCTGAGCTATCAGACTATACGCTTTCATATCATATCAACCCTCGAACGACCTGGTCTCGACGGAACATGCTGCCACCAGTCTTCCACTCATCAAGCATAACCATCACTTCGACTCTCAGATCCTCGACAACACCATCCATCTTGATATCGTTTTTATCATAACCAAATGGATCCTCCAACTGGGCGCTTATACCTTCGATACCGTAGAGGGCAAAGGTGATCAACGTCACTACCAGGACAGTCCACCATCCCATGTCGGCGACCATAGCAAATGGCAGGGCGCATGCATACAGGGCCAGCACTTGCCTGATATGAATCAGATAACCGACCGGAATCGGCGTCGTACGAATTGTCTCCATGCTGCTGAATGCTTGTACCGCATTGTTTAGCTGGACAGTCAATTGACTCGCCTGAGGCGCATGGAACCATCCTCTATCATGTCCGCGCTTGATGTACGCTTCGATGGCAATCGAGATCTGCATTGGGAATCCCAGACCGTGCTCCTCAAAGCTCTGGGTACCTCTCGGTAACAAGTCGTCGAAATCTTCTTGCGCGGGCGGTTTGGTAGACGGATCACCTGACACGAGGCGCGCAAGAGTGCCACCATCTTCGTGCAATAACGATGGGACCGTCTTTCCCCACTCCTGTCTGAGATGGGTCTTGACAGCATACGCAAAAGCCAGTAAAATACGGATCACGTCCTCGGTATCCGCTCGTTCGTCAGGGCTAGGATCAGGCTTGTTGCTCGCGTAAGAGCATGTCAAGAACGACCTCGTCAAGTTCCGGATACTGGTCTCGATCATGGTCAACTCGTTCTGACCCTTCCAGAAGCGGTCGTACGAAGTCGAATTGCGAAAGACCAGAATCAGACCCACGACGATGGACAAACTTGGTACCACTGTTGTTGGTAGACGGAGGCTGTATGATATGCGTTCGTCGAACCAGACCACGAGAACAGCGAAGATGGCATGAAGTAGCATGGGGATGGCGATATCGACATGAATCGCGCCTTTGACTGCAAGATAGTCAGTCAACCGGTTACTCGCTGGACTTTCCCATTATGCATTGTCCTGTCGCAGCTGTAGATATCGTATAGCAATTACATACCAAATCTAAGCACTAGTGGCCATCTTCTCGGTTTCCGCCTGCTAGAGAAATAGAGCGGATGAGTCGGGATTCGTTCATGATAGCGAGCTGGCATTTGGAAGTCGAGCTATGTGATGTCCGAGATCTCAGTAAACATTAGAAAATGATGTTGACGGTCAATACGAGTTTTGATATGGTGGATTGTTGTATTGTCCCCGAAATAGGAGATGTCGTTTCATAATTCGAAGCGATGGTTTCAGCCACACCTGGACGAGGTTGCGCCACAACCTCCGCCAAGCACAGTGCAGCAACCTCGTCTGTTGCGCCAACACGGAAGACCTCAAATACGTTGACAGACAGTCTCTGAGACTTTCCACGCCGTCCTGCCTGCTATACGGCCACTGTATCGTGCACATGCTCGACATCAAGGCTCGATTGGTGGTGTGCCATGCTGCGACAAACTATCTCCCCCACCGACGGCGAGGTCTGGGGCGAATAACGAACTCAGTTGTGCGCATGTCTGAGAAGATTTGCGCATACATCGCTGCATCGCATGAAAGTGTAAGAGCATAATGTCACAAGAATGCCGCGCAAGAAATCGGCACCAAGGTTCATTCCGTTCTACACTGAAGAACGACAGCCATATAAGTAGCTGTCTATCTGGTGGATGTCTCCTTCAACAATTCGTCTCGTTCGTATCACCTCTTACTTGCGTCCTTACCTCGATTTACAATTTCCATAATGCTTTTACCCCCCATTTTCAGCATCCTCACGCTGTTTCTATTCATTCCCGCCATCCTCGCAGCCCCTAAAAAGCACCCACCTCCACCTCCAACTGAAGACACCATCTACCAATACCGCCAGAACCCTACAATCATCAATGAGCTCGATATTTCAGTACCTTGTCGGAATATCTCTCTGATTCACGCCCGTGGCAGTCACTCAAAAGGAAACGTCGGCTATGCTGCGGTGTTCTTCGACTACCTGGCCAGACGCATTAGCTACGACGCCGTCGCGGTGCAAGGACTCGAATACCCCGCATCATACTCGGATTACTTGTGGAGAAGATACGACAAAGGAATCAAAGAGACACTTAGACAGTTAACGGTCACGATGGACAGGTGTCCAAATACGACACTTATTCTTAGTGGCTATTCGCAGGGAGCTCAAGTCGTGAGGAAAACCGCCGACCATTTCAGCGATGAAGAGGCGGCTTTTGTTCAGCTTGGTAAGAGGCGTTCGATGCTTCAATGTTCTTACTAAATCGTAATAGTGATACTCTGGGGTGATCCAGACAAGATGCCAGATGGCCCGAATGGCGAGGTACGGCCACCGGTCGGACCATTAAACAACCACAAGATACTAGAAGTTTGTCACCCGAAGGACCGTAGTAAGTCTCTGCTACTCATGGCTTTTTTCCAGACATGGGACTCACCACGTCTACCATAGTTTGCCATCACCATAGATTACCACATCACGATCACCGAAATTATTTCCTCCACGATGGGGAGATGGTTGCGGATTGGATAGTTCAACATCTCAACATCAGTCGACCTGGAGGTCGCAAGGAGATGTCGTTTGAGATGCCAAAGACAAGCCCACAAGAGGAGCCGAAGCCAAGCTTACATGAGGTGCTAAAGGAAGTCTTGGGCCAAATGCCATAAGGCAGGATCGCGCAAGAAACCGTCAATAAATTTCGCGTGAGGTGTTCTTGCACACCTTTCAAGCCTTGCATCTCCAAGCTACTTTCGAGGGCGATATGGAGAAATCTAGATTCATCAATCCGAGACGAATCACCAGAATACAGCCGCCACAATTGAGCAACTGCGAATTCAGTTGTCAAGGAAGAAATTTTTACACTATTGGTCGCGCAGAGCGGCGCTTTTCTTATGCGAGTATGTAGCGGACATGAAATGGTTAGATCGACAAACAATCAATTGAGAGAGATGCACCACTGTTACTGTTATGATACCCAGGACGAGCAGCGAGAGGAGTCAACGAGAAATCTCAAGTGCTTCATGCCTTTTGAAAACTGATAGGAAGTGGGAGTAGGAGATGGCAGAACTCATCAACCTAATTCGGAATGCATCCATATTAGACATGCCTATACTATTACATGGTATATACAACATAGACAGGCCACACCGGAAATTTTTACTCAGCAGAGGCCTCTTCTGCAGCACCTTCCTGTGCACCTTCCTGTGCACCCCTAGTCTTCTGCCGCGCCCTCCACTTCTCAAATCGTTCGCTGAATACCTCATACTTGGCACTCTCTCTTTTCTCTTCGACAAGTCTCTGCTTGAACGGCAGTCTCTTGACCGCAGCCTCTTGCTTTCGTTCTCTTGATTCCCGCTTGGCCTCTGACTCCTGAGCCAAGAACTCTTGGTGCTCCTCTGCCAACTGCTCTCTTGCTTGGGCCCGCTGTGCAGACCGCTCACGCATCTCACGAACTTTCCTGTGTTGGTTGCTCTCGGTGTATACAGGATCCTCTAGCGCGACTCCACCCGGAGCGACGGACTCTGCCGCCTTCTCATCCATCAGATATCTCCACGCGTCGTACTCGTCAGCTTCTATGAGATTTTCTTCCTTCACCTCGTACACAAACTTGTTCTCTATATCCAGAAGAGGTTGCTCTTCCGGATCTGGCATGGTGTGGCGACTTAGACCGAGGTTTTCGTGAACAACAGCGTCCGGCCATTGTTCCGCATATTCGTTGTCGGTAAAGGTCGACCATCGCACTCGGACTCCTTCCGACGTGTAGTCGAATTGCAAAGGTCCAGTAGCCTGCTTGAATAGTTCATGCGCTTCGCCAAAGACGGGGTTGCTTGCAATTTGTGAGAGGTTGAGTCGAAGGACAAACTCCATGTCGACTTCAGCTAGCGTATTTGCCTGCTTGATTTCGGCTTCTGTCGGTTTTCTGTTTGCTGCCGATGCCTCGTCCTCAATCTTCTTTAGGGCATCCTTGGCGTCTTGATCCGCTTGCCGCCTCGCTACGTCGGTGACTTTTGTGATGGCCATGAATTTATCGCGTCTCTGACGGAGCTGCCTGATCTCCTTCTTGAGCGAGCCTCTCGTTCGCCTTCTTGAAGCATCTTCGTTCTGTGTGGGGGCAACGCTCTCGAGATTTCTCTCGGCAGCGGCCAGATCTGCCTGTACCATGCCAAGACCATCCTGTGTTGTCATTTCCTTGTAGAGGTCCTGAACCTCCTTCCACAGCTTATCCTTGTACAGCTTTTCAGTCTCCTTCCTCTTGACCTGTGACTTCTCCCGCATATTGTCCTGTTCGAGCAAGACAGCCGCCAAATCTGCGACGGAGTTGGCTTTTTGGTCCTGGATGATCTTCTTTCTCGCCGCCTTGTTGTGCGTCAACCTGCTCAAGCCATTCTCAATGGAAAAGAGTCTCTCCTTGCCCCTAGGTCCTCCCTTCCGCGGACCTTCGACAGCGGGGCCTCCCAATTTCTTGAACTCGTCAAGTCGGACAGCATGATTTCGTTTGGCTGTGGAGGAGTTGAACTCCCTCTCGGGCAAGTCGCTCGGGTCCCATGACAGTTCGTGAAGTCTTCGCCATTCGCGCAGCATTTGATAAGCCTTTAGACCTTGAGTTGTGCTGGGGAAAGACGCCATCCAGAGTGGTTTCCACATGTCTTTGCGTAGAGTTGTCGGCACACTGCTCTTTCCAGCATATGCCAGTTGCTTGATCGCATCATTGTTCTAGAAGTCCGTCAATTGCGGTGGGAGATTGCGGTGCTTCGAGAATCTTACGTTTAATGACCGGTCGAGTGAATAGACTACCTGATTGGTGTGGATATTGTTGTAGGCAAAGATCTCCCTGCCATGTGTGATTAGTTTCTGCTCCTTGAACACCTTCTTCGGTACGAGAGCCATGGCGACAGCAATGGACGACTTGGGAATGGCGCTCGTTGTCGCGTGATGTCGAGCTCGTCGGAGTGCGACTTGAAGAATATCAGAGTCCAAAAGTTCCATTCCGTTACGGTCGGCCAAATGTGAGCAAGCGCAACGTCACCCGCCGTCCTGAACTCATGCAATGTGCAGAACTACATGTAAGGTAGACAGCTTCTTCTAACATGTAGCGACGAGCAGTACGCAAGACAACAAGGCACGATAAAAGAGCGTCGATTGTCATCAAGTGTCTGTCGTTTGATACTGGCTGTCATTCTCATCCTAAAGTACATACTTTGCTCCTCGCTAATGATTGAAAAAAGTGACACCCTCTCCGTTTCTCAAATAATCAAAGACCAACCTGTCCATGTCTCCTCTACCCTAAGGTCGCCAAATTCGCCAGCAGCACCGGTTGCTGGATGCTGAGACGTCCAGCGCATCATCCAAGAATACACAAACTTTCTCCGTCAACCCTCGCGTAGGTATCATAACCGATAGTCTGTCGTGATGCATTGAACCATGCTGTCGTCAAGTTGTACATAGCAATGTCGATTCGTTCATCCGCGCTCTGATCGCACATCTCTGACCGTGCCGGATGCAAAGGGTCGTGGTTCCTAGCCAATGGATTGGTACAGGAGGAGCGGTTCGCCTACATTTTCGATTTCCGGAATCGTGCAACGAAGATCGAATGCTTTTGAGAGGACGATCTTGAAAATCTGGCAGAGGTCAATATTGGAGGTCTGCAACAGGAGACATCGAACCGACCTTTTGCACATTGATACTGTGCGACGTGCTGCTGAAGATCAAGCTTGCCTTCATTGCTTTGGCGAATCGCTTGGCTTGCGAGCTGATCTCTTCCTGCTCCTCCTTGGGGAAGTTGACAAAGTGATCGTATTTGGTGCCAACAAGGAATGGTATTGCAGTCTTGTTGAAGCCTCGACCTTGACGGTACCATTCCTTGATCGAGTTGAGTGTGCTCTTTCGCGTGAGGTCGAACATGAAGAGAATTGCGACAGCATCGTTGCAGACCAGAGGGAGCATGTTGACGAATTCACGCTGTCCACCAAGATCCCAGATTGAAAAGGTGATTTCCGTGTTTCGGATACTGATTGTCTTCTCCATGAAATTGACACCTGGTTGTGGTCAGCTTTGCAATGGCTTCAGCCTTTGATGACATCTTGACATACCCAAAGTTTGAATGTAGTCCTCGTCCCAACTTCCTTCGACATATTTGACCATAAGACTAGTCTTGCCGATTTGCGCATCTCCAACCATGCCTACTTTTATAACCACGCTCGAGTTCTTCTGCGCCTGTTGCCGTTGTCCCTGATCTCCATATTGACTTCCATTTGCGGCTGCAGAGCCTGGCCGTGAGATGTTTGCAGGTTGTGGGTTCTCGTGTCTATATCCCCCTTAGTCAAACCCACCTCGTGTGAGCTCCATCCATATTACATACCTATAGGGCGGCTCGGGAGTGTTGTCGGGAGAAGCGTATGATCGATGGAAGCCAGTGTCGGAGTATGAGGTCTGTGGTCTGTCTGCACCCTGCTGATACATTTGATGTGAAGAAGCAGTTACTGTGTTCATGCCTGATTCATCCATCGAAGGGTCGTGCTTGTATGCGCCGCCGTCTTGGTCCATGGCCGGGGATAGTGGGTAGGTACAAGAGGAAAGGCAGAGATTGGATGATGACCGTACCAATCAGTCCGTCTCTTAACAGTTCAGGTCCGAGGTTAGCTATATGAATTGTTGTGGTGGTGCTGATTGCGGTCGTTCGAGACTGTGTCTCTGTCTCTGTCGAGGGGTTCGCTTTATTTGGCCGCGGCGTCTAAAGTACCTTAGCTGAACGGTCGCGCTGGTCACTAAAAATGACGATGGTGTCTAGCTAGTCATTCCAGACTGTTTATAGAGTGCTGTGCCTTGAGTAGATCGCAAAGGGCGTCAAATGCATGTATATCTGGTGATGAAACAGTGACTGAGCTAGCATACGCGAGAGTGCGGGACAATCATCAAGCAAAGCAGCCTGGCGTGTCACATCCAATGCAAATCCCGCCGGCAGCGCAAACAACCAACAATACGGAATGCCGCAAATCGCGGTAAATCGCGTGCCTGTGCTGTCCTAATAAAACACTGGACCCCTGTCCTTGTTGCTATCAAGCTGCAGCTCAGCGGCAGGCCGGGCGCTAATAAAGTCCCCCGCTGTCATTCTTATCGATAAAGAAAAATATCTGGGCGCCATCACTTCTGAGGAAGTTTATCTTATTCGAACGACTCGGATAGCAAAGACTGCATTCACGAATTGACTTAGTACATCCGCTCTCACGACTTTACGATGAGCAAAAGAACGGCAGATGCCTCCGAGCTGGAAGACCAGGCGCTCAAGTCCGGACAGCGACCAATCGAGGTCCAAAACGACGGACCGGATTTCGAAGATGAATACGAGGACGAGTTCGAGAGCGAAGATGAGATTCTCGAGGCTGGTGTAGACGGACGACCTGACGAGGAGCGGGAAGCAGAAGAGCGAGAAGCCATGGATGTGGACCAGGCGACCTTTATCCCAGGAAGGACAAAACTGCAAGCAGGAGAATCACTGGCACCGGACTTTTCGACGTATGAGATGTTGCACACCTTGGAAGCACCATGGCCTTGTCTATCTTTCGACATCCTTCGTGACTCGCTCGGCGACAACCGGAAAACTTACCCAGCAACTATCTACGCCGTAGCCGGAACACAAGCCGCGCAAGGAAGAGAAAAGGAAAATCAGATCATGGTCATGAAACTGAGCAGTCTGAGCAGGATGGAACGGGAGCAGTCAGACGATGAAGATGAAGACGACGATGAGGAGGACGGAGGCGAGCCAATCCTCGAGACCAAGAACATTCCACTCAATACCTGCACAAATCGCATACGCGCACACCAAGCACCACAAGCGTCCTCCTCCAAACCATCCACGACCCTCACAGCAGCCATGACCGAGTCAGGCGACGTCATGATATACGATGTGACACCACATCTCACCTCTTTCGACACTCCGGGCTCTGTCATCACACCCGCGCAGAACAAGCCCGTCTGCACAATCCGCGCACACAAGAAGAACGAAGGATACGCTCTCGACTGGTCGCCGCTCGTGCCCACCGGCAAGCTCCTGACCGGCGACACGGCAGGAAACATCTTCGCGACAACGCGCACCGAAGGCGGCGGCTTCGTGACCGACACAACACCTTTCACGGGCCACAAATCCAGCGTCGAAGAACTGCAATGGTCGCCGACGGAACGCAACGTCTTCGCCTCCGCCTCCAGCGACGGCACCGTTAAGATCTGGGACGCGCGCAGCAAATCCCGCTCGCCCGCCGTGTCCGTGAACGTCAGCAAACACGACGTCAACGTCCTCTCCTGGTCGCATCTGACCTCGCACCTTCTCGCGACCGGCGCCGACGATGGCCAATGGGCGGTCTGGGACCTGCGACAGTGGAAGCCTTCGTCGAGTGGCACCTCGAAACCATCGCCCGTGGCCTCGTTCGATTTCCACAAGGAACAAGTCACGAGTATCGAGTGGCACCCCACTGACGACAGCATCATTGCCGTCGCGGCCGGAGACAACACTGTTACGCTTTGGGATCTGGCCGTCGAGCTCGACGACGAGGAGAGTAAGGACACTGGTGATCAGAAGGATTACCCGCCACAGCTGCTGTTTTTGCATTACATGGATCAAGTCAAGGAGTGTCACTGGCACCCACAGATGCCAGGTACGCTGATGGCGACTGGTGGGAGTGGGTTTGGTGTCTTCAAGACTATTAGCGTGTAGATACAATAGATATGATATGAATACTGCCAAACTTTCATAAAACATGGTAGGCTGGGCATTGTAAAAGAATACCTGATACCACCATGTATACAGATCGACCTACCCACACAACAATCACAACCCCCTTCCTATACCACTGTGTATACTGTCGACCTACCCGACCTACCCGACCTACCCGACCTACCCGACCTACTCGACCTACCCACTTACAGGACTGCGTTGTCTGCAGGATTAGGCTGAAGCTTTTGTAGATTGGGGGATCTGGTTGAAAACTACGAGGGCGTGTGTATACCAGAATAGATGCAATAGACGACTGAAAGGAGACACAGACCCCTATCAACCACCATCGTACGCCAGTATCCAGTCATTCTCGCGGTTTGGGATCGGATTCAATCTGTGAGTGGAAACTCTATATCACAGTACTGCAAGATAAGAATGTTCTCCAAAACGACTTCCGTACCGCTCGCTCTACCACTGGATATCGGTCTTCGGCGCCTTGGATGCAAAGATCTGCTTGGTGAGCCCCTTCTGTAAGGCCTCATCCTTGTCCATCCTCTTCTCCGTTTCAGTATAGCCGACGAGCTTGTCCCCAGCAACCTTCTCTACATCCAGAAATCCGCCTGTGACCTCGTCCAATATCTTTCCATAATTGCGGTTCTTGGCGATGTAACACTTGGAATTGGTTCCAAGACTGCTAGTCTCGAAGTGGCTCACAAGAGCCTGCACTGTCTTGAAGCCCTTACGGCACGATGGGCAGGTGATGGATGGTAGCACATGTTCCTTCCGCAAGTGGTCGTTCATAGCGTCCTGCTTTTCGAAGGTGACTTGACAGCCGGCAAAGGGGCACTTGTAGGCCTCGATCAGTGGATGGAAGAAGAGATCGGGCTCGTAGTCCGCTGAAGTGCTGTCCCACCAACGGGTGACGAGGAGGCTCTCCCTGACTTCTTCCTTGGTCTTCTTGGTCTCGATATTCTCTTCGCCGAGGTGAATAGTGTGCAGGCGTCGGGCAAGGGCGTCGGTCTCAGTGCATGGGCCTTTTCCTCTACCAATCCGCGTGCTTCCGACTCGAGGCCAGCCTTCGTTCGTCGCACGTGACAATGGAACGTCTGCGTCGATAATGTTTGGTGGCTGGATTCGTGGATTGAGTGGGGTTGTGAAAGAGCCCGGTATGTCTTCATCGAGTAATGGTACTCCTCCGTCGTCTTGCAAAGCTCTACTCTGCTCGATCTGGAGAGAGAAATGGTCTGCGTCATGCATGATCTGCTTGGCAATGTACTTTTGCTGGCGCGCGATCTGAAAGTCTTGGTCAGAGATGAACTCGCAGTCGTTGTTCTCATAGTGGGCTATCAAAGCACTGGGTCTGTCGAACACCTTGGTGCAGTTGCCTTCGTTCATGCTTCCAATAGCAGCGTTATAGATCGTGCCGTGTCCCTTGCAAGGAATATCATGCATGGCCTGGTGGTACTGCAACCTGTGCTTCTCACGTACGGTCCAGGTCTTGAACTCTTCCCCACAGAACTCGCACACGATGTGCATGATGCGAATGCCGTTCTTCTTGTCGTCCTTTGTGAGTGTCTTGATGCTGAAAAGGTACGGCTGCATTTGCTCGACCTTGTGCTCGAGCAAGGTCTCCCAGCTCACTGCGGTGTAGTCGCAGCGCTTGCAATAGTAGTGATCTTTGGCGTGGGCCTTGTGCTCTTTCATGACCTTTTCACTGTCAAAGGTCTCGTCGCACCACCCGTACGTGCACTTGACGGATGTCGCCATCTCGCGGTGAGGTCGCCGGTTATTTGAGAGCGTAGTGGTGGAGGCAGCGGCAAGAAGGGCTTTCGTGATACTAGATGGGAGTATTGCTGTTATACGGCTGAGGTACTACCCAGACGGTTAGTCGTACGAGATCGGTGTGTGATGGATGAAATGTAGAGCAGAGGGTGGGTGTAGAGGTGAGCGATTAGTAATTCAAGGTAGTGAGCGAGTTGGAAGGCGCGATGGTGAGTTACTTGTGAGAAGAGGTAGTGAGCGAGTTAATGAAAAGAGATATGAAGCGATGTGTGGGGCATATCATTGAGCCGCTCTTGAAATCGATAGAAGAGCTGCTGATGGCTTACTGAGGACACTATCATACAAGGGCCTCCTGTTGTGGTTGAAAGGTTGAGTAGAATAGGGCGAAGTCGCATTCGCTTGTATGGTAAGTGCGATCGCAGCAGTTACTGGAAAGAAATGAATACCGCAAGGAACGCTCTAGTCACAAGCGTCTCGGTATCCCATCAGTATGCTCAGCTGAAAAAGCAGCCACGGTATTGAATGTCCTGATCAATAAATTTCCGGTCGTATTTTATGCCCTCCAAGGCCTCGTGATGGTTCAGAAGCAGAAACATCCACGTGAAGAGACACGCTTCTTTCCACTATCCTCAGACTGTACGACCACCGGCTGTTCGTCGACTGCCGTCGCCCCTTCAGGAATAGACTGCATGCCCCTCAGAGCGTACGAGTCCTTCCTCATAACTTCCATCCGAATGCGCTCTTGTCGCTCGCGCATGCTCAACGGACGATCCTCGCGAGTCTCATATGCCGAACGTCCGAGAATAGCGCCGCTTGGACTCTGAACAGCCCATTCATCGTCAAAGATGGTCGTTGGGTCGATGAGTTCGGAGAGCTTTCGCAGGTTCCTGGCTGGACCTGGTGGTGAGATTCCTGGGTCGCCTGCCTGCAACGGGTGTGCTGGTGTGCTTGGACTGATGATGGAAGATATACGGCGGTCATTGCTGTCCGTAGAATAGGTTGGTAAGTGAGCTGCACCCCAGCTGCGAGGCACACCATTGTATGGTTGAAGTGGTGTCGTTGGAGTCTTTGGCGGATCGAAATCTGATGATGAGCTGGACGGAACAGATTCATGCTTCTTGATCTTGGAAGTGGAGCTGCCCATGGTGCCTTTGATGGTTAGCAATGCTGTGGAAGGACCGAGAACTCAAGTCTTGCCTTGGTCTCTGCCGAGATTGAAATTGTTGTGGTTTTGCTTCTCAAAGAAAGGTTCCCTGCGATTTGTGACCGGCTGTGTATATACCAAGACATATATCAACGCGTCAGACACGCGGTCTTTGTATACGCGAAATAGTCGCGACCAGATATTCACTTGCACTTCGGCGAACGTCATTCACTTGGTGTGAGTTACTCATTGTTGCTTGTATATCCATAGCTCTTGTATTCACACGTCTACCAAAGGGGAATCTCATAGTACAGCGCTCAGAAGCGCGAGTATGGCAGCCTGAGTACAATATCAGTATGGCGAATAACATTGAAGTTGATTCCGACTTACCACTTGCCGCGCAGGGTGATGACGGCCCAATCACCCTTGTCATCGGTCTCCTTCTCCACCTTGGTGCTGAACGAGATGGCACTCATGATACCGTCTCCGAACTTCTCGTTCAGAATGGCCTTGTAGGCATATCCGTAGTTCTGTACAATCTCGAAAAGTCTGTATACCAATGGCTCTTTTGGTGGCATTTCCATTTGGCGACCACGGTCTGGGAATCCAGACAGCTCGACCTCAAGGCTCTCTTTGGCCACTTGCAGAAGCTCTGCAAGCTTCTCGATGTCTTGCGGAGAGGCCTGAGCCTGACCGTAGAAGATAGCAGCGACCGCGACCTCTGACCGGCCGAGGTGCTGTGCGATAGTCTCAAAGGAGAGGTTCTTCTTGGCTTTGGCCTCGAACAGGGTCACATAGGATGATGGCAGGCGAGGGGCAATGGACGACTGCATATATGTCAGTCAGTCAGTCTACGGTGTCCATTGATCAATGCCATCTTACGTCCAAAGTCACGATCGGGTGACCAGATGAGGTTCCTTGAGCAGGCATGTTGTGTTGTGTCGGTCTAGTTGATCTGTAGGAGGGTGTATGAGGGAGTAGATAGATGGACTGCGAAACAAGAGGAGCACGGTATATGAGTAGCTAGACAACGAGGAGCTTACAAACACTACCGAGCGTATCAATGGCTTGGTTCTATGAAGCTCTAGAGCGGTCGGACCCCAAGGCTTGACGTTGTGACGAGTGCGGGGCACATTGTCAATGCCGCGACACGAGCGAACTTTCTCCGCGGAATCGGATTGACCACTATCACGATACTTGTATCTGCTGTGTGCCTGTATATCACACGCTTTGTCTCTAGATGTATACGTGTGTAAAGGTCTTTACCAAGCATACTTGTCTTTGTCATGCTTGACCAGGATCCGTTCGGCCGTGAGAAAAGGCCGTCTGCTGGAGCAATTGACTTTCGGTGGTCTTCTGGTCTAGACTTTGGAGGCTGAACGCAAAGACGTCGCACGCGGGACACGATGAGTACATGAAGCATGAGGGATCAATTGAATATCGATTGGAAGCATGGTGCCATCGTTTTCTATGTCCCACTAACGGGCCCAATACTCTCTATCAATGGAAAGCAAACCAAAGTGTCGCTCCAAAACTCCAGCCCAGTGGTATCATATAGCATTCATTACCCGTGGGTAAACCTCCCTTTTTTCGAGACTAAGCTCAACCCCAAAAGACCGCAGTGACGGGCTGCTCGAAGACCTCCTTGGTAAGATCAAGCAGACTGCGCTTCTGATTCGACGTATCGGAAAAGCTGAGATATCCGATACTGCACCAATTATTAATGTTCTACGTGTTGTCAGTCACGATCCGTTCAATAGTAGCATGATTGTGAACTCACCAGACAGCTCAGATACTTGCACCAGCTGCAGCCATGTTGCCAGACGTAGAAGTTCTTCAGAAGCACGATGAAGCCCACGATAATACCGATCAGCGCACCAGCTCGTACGAACCACCACACCCACCATAAAGTCTTGCGCCCCTGGAAGAAGCGTAGTGGCTGGTGCATGAACCTGCTCAATCCTGTGTTTTTTGCCTCGTTCATGGGGTCATAGGCTACCTCGTCTACCAGATCATGACTGAACGACGCCGGTGTCCTGAGAATACAGACGCCTAATACCAGACCAATCAAGAATCCGCCGATGTGACTGAAGTTGTCGAGACCGGGAAGGAGACCTAGAACAAAGGATATCGCGATATCGACAAGAATGAAGAGAAGATCTTTGATCGGACCTGGACGCTCGCGCCACCAGTAGAGAAGGTCGAGTAAGTCAAGTGCAAGAATACCGAAGAGTGATCCAGAACATCCTGTCGATGCGATACCATTGGCGGCAAAGTTACCACCAAGCACAAAACCAAAGATGCCCGAGGCAAAGTAAACAATTGTGAAACGTATGGGTCCGATCTTGCGTTCCATATCTCGACCTAGAGTCAATTGTAGAAGCAGGTTGAAACCGATATGTATGAAACCAGCGTGTAGAAAGATGGGGACAATAAACCGCCACCACTGGTCCGGTGCGGGCGTGTCCGTGAGACTACCGTTGGGCCTGGGATTGGGAACACCTCTGAAGCCGCAGAGGTCGCTGAGAGTGCACTTCTGGTTGTCGAGTGAGGTGGCATTAGGACATGGCCAGTAAATGATCTCCGGGAAGTCGGTCACGTTGTGCATGTTGTGCATGCAAGGCTGATAACGTGCTCCCATGTTGATCAGGACATAGGGAGATGGTCCAATCATGGGGTTGAACTGCGGATGAATCTCGACAGGTGACCCTGTCAAGACAGCTAAGTCTCGTCAGCAACTCGTTCGGCAGGGAATTCCATAGCGTAGCCCGCTTACCATTTCTTGCGAGCTCCGCGATGAAGACTGCGATTTGTATAATCGAAAGTATGAAGCACACCCATGTGATCTGTCCCTTGAACCAGCCACTCTGCAATGGTATATCCCTCTGCGAGCGTCTCCTTCCCTGCCTCTTCACGTCTCTTACAAAGGGGTCGTTGTATTCCGGTGTTACGATAGGCGCCACGCTTGTCTGAGACGCGTGCTTAGGGCGGTAGTTTCGCAAAGGCACAGCATCGTCGTCCTCGAATGGGTCTGATTGTGCTCCCATCATCCCTTGAGGCGTGCTTGGGTAAGAAGACGGTGAGGGTTGATTGTGTCTATAAGAGAATTGATCGTCGTCGAACGGAGACGACAAAGGTCCGGGTCTTCCTTCAGTATTCCTATGCGCCTGGTATCCGGAGTCATCGCCGTAGCCATAGCCATAACCATAGGCATTGTGAGGATTGCTGTAGTCGGCCATAATTGGGGTCCGTCGTTGCGGCGAGTACTCGCAATATTTCAGGTCTTTTCGTCGGAGTTGAAAGACCCAGGGTGATACTGAAGGCCCTTAACCAATGCGTAACATCGGGATGGGAGGTGAGATCGAAGGCGTGGGATGATAATTCGCTGGTCGTCCGAAGGAGCAGATGGTGGAACACAGCCGTTCAGTCACTATTTTCTTCACGAGAACATGGACCGAGCGGTTTGATAGCGCATTTTCAGCATGCGGCTGGGCGAGAACTTCGTGACGTGTACAGTGACCTTGTGAGGCAGTACAGCGCGAGTAAGATGCAAGGACATCAGTGGATCTTTAAACAGGCAGTGGTTCGTGCAGGTGGATGCCGGCTGGGGGACGCGAACGCGCCGTCAGCATCATCAACTGCATGTCCGGAATCGATCCCCTAAAAATATTGCACAGCCGCGCTACTCGTACTGCGCAGCGACGAATCAGTCCCGCGAATGCAATTGTTCTATTCGCTTTGTAAGTCCGGTGTGAAGATTCCTGTCTATGCAATCCCTCAGTTGATTGTGTCTTGTGGTCTGTGATTGGTAGTTGCTGCATGGTTGTTGACGGCTACATGTTTCAGGAAGATTACACAAGTACAATATCCCACGAATAAGACATATACTGTCGCTCTTGTTGTTCGCTGCTATAAATGCTATGCCTGACCAATGTGGATGCGCCATGTTCGGTTTGTAAAGCCAATTCTTGATGCCTTCACCTTGCCATGCTAGCCAATCATCTTGGCCTTACCTTCAGCTCACCACGATTAAGACGCAACCTAGACTTGATTTGATACCTGATATACATACTTACTCTCATAATACAATCAAGAAAAGCAGTACTTCAAGCTGTGCCATGACCGAGTTCGATTCGCTTCGATGTCATCAAGAACGAGGCATACATTGTCGAATGTTGTTCGACGAGATCGCCTGTTCGGAATGGCTTTCGCTGTACCTGTTTCTCGACTGGATGCAGACGACCAGCTTACCAATATTGGTTGGTCGGAGAAGAGCACACTCGGGTATCTGTAGTATCGAAGGTGCGCCCTCATCACGCCTGCCGGACGTCGCGGCTCGGTTTGCAGCTGACGCTTACCGTCGTCGTAGAGCGTAGTGAAAGAGTAATGATACGTGTTGCGAAGTGAAAAGGGGTGTACCACCATGCAACAAACCATGGCCGGTTCTCAGTATCTTCTTCTTTGTCGTGATTCGTCGTAGCCGCCCTCGTATGGTCGCTTGCGGTCGCCTTCGCGCTCGCGGTCGCGATCTCTGTATCCTCCGCCTCCTTCGCGTGGAGGGCCGCGGTCGTCTCGTGGCGGATAACCGTTGTCGCGACCTCCATATCCGCCGCCGCGGCCTCCACCTCCTCCTTCACCAAATCCGCCTCGGCCACCGCGTGGTCCGGCAGGCGCACCTTCTGGGAACCCACCACCGTAGCCGATTCCGCGATTGCCGCCGCCGTACCCACCTCGATCGCCTCCACCGCCGCCGCCATAGCCTCCGCGGACACCGCCTCCGCCACGATCGAATCCACCACCACGGTCGAAGCCTCCGCCGCCTCTTCCTCCACGGAATCCGCCTCTGAAGCCGCCGCCGCCGCCGAAGCCACCGCCTCGTGAGAAGCCCGGGCCGCCTGGGCCTGGTGGTCCACCGAAACCTCCCACGGGTCGTGCTGGTGCCTGCTTGGTGTATCCACGTCCACCGAGACCACCCCCATATCTTCTCGGTCTCCACTCCTTGACTGTGCGGCCTCTTTCGACGTCGACAACGACTCTTCTGTCTCGGATTCGGATTCCATCTGTGTCTTTGTAGGCAGCTGTGATACGAGAACGCTCGGGTCAGTCAAATGGTCATTGTTTACCTTTGCCCACGCTGGCTTGGAAAGGGAAGGGGAGCGTGATTAGTAGATAGCATACCCTTCATATCGCGCTCGGTTTCGAATTCAACAAATGCGTAGCCTCTGTGTTTCTTCTTCTTCTTTTCTTCGGGGGACGCAAACGCATTTTCAACGATGCGAACCTTGACAATGGGTCCGAATCGGCCAAATTCGCGGTATAAATCGTCCTCTTTGACATCGTAGCTCAAGCGACCAACGAACAATGTTTTCATCGGATCTCCTTCAATTTTCGGATCTTCATCAGGCTTGTCTGCGGCTCAGTTAGCAAGCAATACTTTAGCCGCGCGAGACGCCATCTACTGACAATCTGCTCTGACATCTTCGTTCACACGTCTCTGTGCGGCCTCTGCCTTTTCTACTCGCTCTCTGTCCTTTCGCTCAAGCCAGCTCTCTGTGGGATGGTATGGAACTGGCTCTTCCTGCAAAACAGGCAGAAAGGCAGCCAGTCCTTCAACGCGTCCAGTGGTACGTGACTCGGGTGCAATGTCAGATGGTGGTAGATAACGGAGAGCGGGTCTGGGCGCAAAGAGTTGCAGGAGGTTTGGTGGGAGTTTGTCCGTCATGGCTGTGCGCAAGAATTACTGTATGGCTGTAGAAGCTTTGAAACAATGCAAGCAATATGTGTCAGTCCAATAGTTGACCCAGAGCCGTGAGATCACTCCTTAAATGAACATGGAATTGAATTGTGCTTCAATTAGAGGTCGAAGGAGGTCGGCGCGGCTGACTAACCACGCACGAGCCACTTGTCGAAGAAGTTCAATGCGACAGCACGAGACCACGGACAAAACATCAAAGGAAGTCAAAATGCCTCTGCAAGCAGTACGAAAGGTCGCACAGGCCCAGGTAAGTGATTGCCAATCGTTAATGCATCAGAACAATGACTGAGATGGTCACAGAATGGCGTCGGCGCCTTCATCCTACAATGTAAAAGACTCGACTTCCACTACTGCGACTGGGCAGGTAGCTCAAGAGGCATGAAGTAAGGACGAAGACAGCTGCGTATCAGGAGCATGCATCTGACAGCAAACAGCGAGTTCTTGCGCAACGCTCTTCCAAAGTTCGCCAAAGCAAACCCGCAAATCGAAATCACAGTATCGCCGCGACCGCGGAAGCACCCAGTCATCAAAGGTCACTACATGAACGGGAGAGAAAAGGCTATCTGCGTCAGGAACCTGGAGCAGAACCAGATCGTGCAAAAGGCGGAATTGTTGAGGGACGCAAGTGGAGAAAAACAGAAGAAGGTCACCAAGCCAGTCAAGAGTTTGAACGAAAGTGTGAGAGGTATTTGGGATCCTTTCCACGGACCAAAGTACCAGATATAGAGAGACCGGAGACGTCTATGACTTGGTTTGCATAGCGCTGCATTGGAAGGCGTTAGGAATAGGATACCCTGGGCCCAGGTGTACGGCCACGTGAGGCCTCACAATGAACGCAAATTTCACCTTCGCATTCACACAAGCACATTTCACGACCCACACGTCAAGCTTCCTCGTCCAACTCTTTTTCTCTCCTGAAAACTCCGATTTGTGCATAGGACTAAGATTACACTGTCCAGTCTGCTGAGGAAACGATTGGAATTCAATTGAATGGGCAGCCAAGGATAGATGATGGATTCTAGGCTGCCAAACGAACGCAGCAGATCTCGATTTCACCTTCACCTGGTCGTGACGCAACCGCCTGTGTCCGTTCTCAGCCCCCCAAGTTTTTATCTGAGCTGCGTGAAAGCGGAAAGCCAATCTTGCAGCAGCACCAAAAAAAACCTCGTCCTCAACCTGAACCGCAGTAAAAACGAGTTCATCAACGCCATGGCGATCAAACAAGACTCGCCCTTCACCGACCTCACGCTGCAGTTTTCAGACGAGATCCAGAGAGTTCATAAAGTCGCGCTCTACGAGTATTCTGGTTGGTTCAGGGCAGCTTTGACCTCCGAGTTCCAGGTATGTACACATAGTAGCGATACCTTAACTGAGCCCCCCAGTATGCTACTGAACCCCTTGAGTATGCTAATGCGGGTTCTGGTATAGGAAGCAACCGCGGAACTTATCCGGCTCGAGGAAGATGATGCCAAAGCCGTGAAGGCCATGTTGCAGCATTGCTATTCTGGAGATTACGGAACAACAAGAGCTGCTCACTGCGAGGTGGACATGCATCATTTCATCTTCGACGCGCAGATGTTTTGCCTTGCCGACAAGTACGAGATCGATTCACTGGCCGAAGATATACTCGTCATGTTCGAATACGCCTCGAACGACACCGAACCCCTTAATTATCATGCTCTGTGTGAAGCGCTCGACCAGATATATATTCTCCCTGCTGGATCGTTCGTTGACAAATTCCGGGAAATGTTTCGGCCTTGCTTCAAATTCCACGTACCAGAGATGGTACGAGAGGTACAATTCAAAAGCTTGCACACGAAGTATCACATGTTTGCCTCTGACTGTCTTCTGGTCCTTGGCGAGATCGACGAGCTGCGGTTCATCGACGGTTTCACATGCGAGGGTTGCCATCGTGAATACAGCGTCAGTTCAGACGAATTTGACGGACCGGGAGGAGGAGATACTTGCCCTTTCTGTATGCGCTGGAGGCAGGCAGGCGATCTGAGTCCTCCGCTAAGTAGGCGTAGATGGATCTCTGGATATCTGTACATGGTTTAAGCAAACCGATACGACCTCTGTCCTGGATGACCGCTACTTCTCGGCATACCGAGGGCCTGCTGAGCCCCTTCACGTAGCGGTCATGAAGATGGTATTCCTGGATGATGGAGCGTTACACCAGGCTCTGGTGTCAGGACCAAGGCATCCAACATGTGTAAATGGGAATGATCTCTCGGCCCGGCGTATTTGACACTTCGCTATGGTCTTCGCTATGTAGGTATGGCAAAGCGCGAGGCTTTCACAATAGAGACAGATTTCACTTTCACTCCCACCTTTTCACCTGCCCTGGTACACCCTTCACGGTAGTCTCTGCCATGTAAACGCCAGAATTTTAGATTTTACTCGTCCTTCTTCAATCTCAACACCACATACCACAATCATGCAATTCAACCAGAATCTTCCATTCTCTGACCTCACTGTGGTCTGTTCTGGCAGATCTTTCAACGTCCACAAGATCATGCTTCACCAGTATTCCGACTGGTTCCACGCTGCTCTTACATCAGGATTCCAGGTAAGCTCAATATTAGTTGTGATTGTTCAGAGCTCATGCATCTAGGAGGGAGCAGCTGCCACGATCATCTTGCAGGAGGACGATCCAAAGCTGGTCGAAGCAATGCTTAAGCACTGCTATCATCAGACCTACGACGAAGTCACTGTGATCGATCAAGATGACAAGGGAGTCGACATCTTCGACGCCAAAATGTTCTGCTTCGCCGATAAATACCAATGTCGGCCACTGGCACGCGATATAGCTGCGTACTTCGAGGATACCTTCAAGCAGGACGATGATACCGACGACCTCGATCTCACACTTTTTCCGTCCCTGGACATCATCTACGATCTACCTGCAGGGTCACTTCTCACAGTCTTCCAAAACATGTTTCAACGAGCCTTCGTCGGAAAACTTCCGATGTACCTGAAATCACCCAAATTCCAGGAGCTGTATCAACGTCGTGCCCTCCTTGCTTTCGACTGTCTTGACATGATCAAACAGCACTACAATCTGAGAGCCCGCTAGTCCTTGGACAATACAGCTTGGAAACGCAAATTTCTGGTTGATTGTTTACTCAGTGAAGGACTTGAGAGGGCGAGTGAGTCTCAGTACTGATCGTCGGGCTACCACGTGGGAAGGGGGATCAGTTACTCTCTGACTCAAAGGTCTTCAAAAGGGACAGTTACTCGAGCTTCGGAGTTGACAAGTAGATATGGCCCCAGAATGAGCACAACTTATGGAAATTATCGCCTACCAAGTATAAGCATGTGTCTCGAGCGATCTGATGCACTGGAATCCTTGATCAGGCCCCCTCATGATTATACCAAGCAGAGAGTGACAAATTACGTCAACAGGCTTGTCGGACATTTGTATTAAGTGCTTTTACATCGTATCCAGATGATTAGACCTACGCCTTAGCGTTGATGATGTCGACAAACGCAGGCTTCAAGCTAGCTCCGCCAACCAAGAAACCGTCAATGTCCTTCTCCTTTGCCAAGTCCTTGCAGTTCTTCTCGCTCACACTGCCACCGTAGATGATTCTGGTGTTCTCGGCAACATCCTTGCTGACCTCCTTCGAGAGCCAGTCACGGAGCTGCTGGTGGACCTCTTGCGCCTGCTCGGTGGTTGCGACCTTGCCGGTTCCGATGGCCCAGATAGGCTCGTATGCAACAACGATCTTGCTCCAGTCACTGACCTCCTTGGCGACAGCGCGGAGCTGGCTGGTGACGACCTCGATGGTCTTGCCGGCTTCTCTCTGCTCGAGAGACTCTCCGCAGCAGAGTACGACGCTGAGTCCACCGTCAAGGGCGGTCTTGGTCTTGGATGCGACGAAAGAGTCGCTCTCTTGGAGGACGACACGGCGCTCGCTGTGGCCGAGGATGGTCCATGTGATGTGGCTGTCCTTGAGTTGGGAGACGGAGATCTCACCCGTGAAGGCGCCGTTTGGCTTGTCGAAGACGTTCTGGGCAGCGACTTCGATGCCTTCGCGGAGGTGCTCGCGGGTAAGGAGGAGGTAGAGGAATGGTGGTGCGATGACGACTTCGGTGTTCTTGTCAACGTCGGCCTCGTTCAAGTTCTTGACGATGCTCTTGATGGAGTCAACAGACCCGTTCCTGTCTTGTGTTAGCGCCGAGGTCTTTCGGATGCCGGATCGTGGTTGTTTACATCTTGAAGTTACCTCCGACGAAAAATTGGCGAGGCATACTGGCGGTATTGTCTAAGGTAAGTCTGGGGAGTTTGGTGTAATTGCTACTGTATGAAATGGGGATCAATTGCAAGACCAATTATTATTTAAAGAATGTGAGGTCAATTATTCATGGAGGGGCAGCGAGATCTTTTGCGGCACATGAAGCTTCGGGGAAAGGTGGAGTTCAACGTCACCCCAAGAAAATTGACCGGGACAACACCGACCTTCGATGGTCGATACAGATCAGTCGCCCGATAGACCTCGAATTGAGCGGAGTGAAAACGCATGATCTATCCAGAGATGTCGTGAAGGAGCCTGTTGGCATGAGTCCGAATCACGAGAAGCATTAAGACATCAGACAACGATGAGCTCGCATGTAGTCATAGCGGCGATGAGGTCTTTGCTACTTCGCGATGTGATGCAACCATAATGTCAAATCAACCACCTCTTGCATATACTTGAAGGTTTGATACGATGTGGTATCTCCTATTTGTAGTTGAGAGGTGCTTGGACAATCATGGAAAGTATGATTGCAACACAGACAGACGAGATAGCGCTTATTTGAAAGTTGAAGTGCAATGAATGAATACCCAATTAGGCTGTGGTAGTGCTCGGATAGAATACTTCGCAAACGTGTGGAAACCTCCCTGTCCATTTAAAATAGCAGCTGTACTTCTCAGCTTCTCCTACATTATGACTTGCGGAGAGACGACGGTGTCTAAAATTCCACAAAGACCCGTGGCAGGGAGGTACATGAGGTAGACATGATATAGGAGCGGAAGCTTTCCGCGGCGTTCTTTCCTATCGACGTCAACCTTGCGCCGTCCTTCACAAACTATACTGAACATTATCGTCATTTTCCAGACGGTGTCATTTCTCAAGCGCACAGCCAGCTGCTGGTATTGTGCTGCATGTTTGCGCCATATCACCTCGCACAAGACCACTGAGCTGACCGTGAGCCTGCGTTCTTACCCTTCAAATTTGAGCGACACGCATTCGAGAGACTGATAGCTGACACAATTTCCCTCATTTTGAGCTAGGCCATCTTGTGGAATCGCAAACACAGCGCCAAGATGGGTTACAGTTCGGCCTCCGAGGGCGAGATCGTTGAGAGCGACGAGGAAACGAAGGCAACTACGACGAAACCTCATTCAAAGAACGGCGATATTAACCGTGATGACAGACCTCGATCACTGGCGTCGAGGTCCTCCAGACCTCAAGGTACTCGCAATACGGATGATTTGGACTACGATGATGGATACAGACACAATAAAGACAGCCATGGTCAAAAGCGCCGCTATCCAGAAGACTCATACCGGGATCGCAACACATCCGATACGCGCCGGTTCAAAGTCCGCTACGAGGACAAGTCATATGACCGTGCGTCGCGCGGACCAATTGATTACAAAGATGGCCGTGGCGATGGTCGGAGGGAGGAGTTTGGAAGAGCCGATCGAGCCTACAACCACGGAAGAGACAGTAGAGTCGGCGAACCTGCTACCGCGTCGACCAGATTACCAGCTCCATCCGCTGAAGACGACACCGCCCACGACTACGGAAACAAAGTCGGCGGTCCTCCTACGGAGTCGTTCAGCGAACCAGCCCCAACGGCTGTAGACGAAGCCACCTTGATCGAAGAGCGCCGCAAGAGACGGGAGGCACTGCGAGCGAAACACAAGACGCAAGAGACGCCACTGCTGCATAAAGCGCTACACGTAAGTATTTCAACGCAGCCATCGACACCTGCAGAAGACAACAGCCGCGAGCCATCTCCATCCATCTCCTCTCCGGCCACGCCCCAGGCCGCATCTCCTGGCTCACCGGCGGTTTTTTCTGTCAACGACGATTCTGAGCTTGCCAACCACGCACATGATACTGATATGTTTGATGACGTCGGTGAGGAAGGACCCTCTGCCGCTGATTACGACCCAAGCATGGACCGGGAAAATTCTTTACGCGAGCAAAGAGTCCTACAAGGCTCAGAAGCTTCAGCAGGCGCTTACGACGAGACTAAATATGACGACAGAGAAGTCATGGTTCCGAAAGCTTCTGTCGAACAACTCAAGTCTAAGGAATTTGACATGTTCGCTGAAGATGACGACGATGACATGTTCGCGACAGAAAACGACACCAAAGCACACAAGAAAGAAGACGGTACCCAAGCTGTTCATATGCCCCAGGCCAAACAGCTCGACAGAAGCATGCTCGATGACTGGGATGACCCTGAAGGATATTACCGTATTATCCTTGGTGAGCTTCTCGATAATCGATACCATGTGCAGACCAACCTTGGCAAGGGAGTCTTTTCTGCCGTTGTCCGAGCCCATGACAGGGAGACTGATAAGCCGGTTGCTATCAAAGTCATCCGCAAACAAGAGTCCATGTACAAAGCAGGTGTCAAGGAGATTGAGATTCTCCAGCAACTGGTCGAGGCAGATCCAGAAGACAAGAAGCATGTCATTCGTCTTGAACGTCATTTTGAACACAAGGGTCATTTGTGTATGGTGTTTGAGAATTTGAGTATCAACTTGCGTGAGGTGCTGAAGAAGTTCGGTCGCGATATTGGTATTAACATCAAAGCTGTCCGCGCCTACGCACAGCAGATCTTTCTGGGCTTGTCTTTGCTCAAAAAGTGCGAACTGCTACATGCAGATTTGAAGCCTGACAATATCCTGGTCAACGAGTCACGGTCCTCTCTGAAGATTGCAGACTTAGGTTCCGCCATCCACATCGATGATAACGAAATCACCGATATGCTGGTGTCACGCTTCTACCGTTCGCCAGAGATCATGCTAGGTATCAAAGGTGATTATGCCCTCGACATGTGGAGTATAGGCTGCACGCTGTACGAGATGTACACAGGAAAGATCCTATTCACAGGAGGCAGCAACAACCAGATGCTCAAAGCCATCATCGAATGTCGCGGCAAGATTCCCAACCGTCTGATCAAGAAATCCATCTACTGGCCTCAACACTTTGAACCAGATGGTACCTTTCTCAGTCAGGAAGTCGACCCAGTCACTCGCAAGGAGGTCGTTCGCAAATTGAACATGACCCGCACCGTTCCAGCAAAGGAGCTCCGCACTCGTCTCTTCGCCAATAACAAGGGCTTGGGCACGGCTGAAGCAAAGGAGTTGAGTCTATTTGCTGATCTCTTGGACAAGTGTCTGCAAGTCGATCCCGCGCGCAGGATCACTCCGAATGACGCCTTAAGACACGGCTTCATCAACCGTTCGGCGGCGAATGTCAAGTGAGTCTGTTCCTTCGGACAGAGACAGGTATAGGCGGACGGAATAGAGATCTGCGGCAATACTGTCGTTGCGTGGGGTATCATCCCTGCACGACATGCCAAGTCGATATACGATATACAACTCAGCATGGCTAACGAAGATATCACGACGGTTGAAGATGAATATCACACGTAGTGGAGAGGGAAAACAGAGATCGCCGATCGAGCATCTTATACAGTAGCATATCATGACTCAAAACCAGAGCAAATTAAACGATTTAACGTCCGCCCGTCGTCGTGATCCTACACCAGTATAGTCGTTGCAGATGCTTGACCGTCCCGTACTTACTCCGTACAACCCGCTGCAACGAGCTGTTGTGGTTTCAGGATAGGCGTTCAATAAGCACAGTACGAGCAGCAGGCCTGTCTGCCGTCTACGGTGACTGATGTAGAAAGAATCTTACCGTTACCGGATCTTATTTGAACCAAAACATTGTTCGTTGGATTTGTTCGATGGACGGCGGTAAGCGGTCAGCGGACTGTAATTTCCACGTCTTCTGACGGGAGACGGTATGGACAGGTGTTCATGGTATGACCTGTGCAGAGAGGACAAGTGTGCGTCTGGTTCAGTGCGTGTCCGGAAGATGGGAATGTGTGTCGCGGATGTTGTCGTTCGATCGTTGTGAACTGTGCTGTATACACAATCTTCGGGTGTACAATTCATTACCACAATGATTCCGTTGCACAGTAATACTTTCCCAATCAAAACGTGTACAAGCAATCGCCTCCCATAATGCCTTTCTCTCGCAAAACGATACTACGATTCACAGAACGAACAATTAAGCGAACAACCATGTCTCTCGCAAGACCAATGTATTGCCACCACATCAACGGACGACACAACGCGTCCGCATCGCTACCACCCGCACCGGACGAACTGTCAAGTACTGCATCAATGTGTTCACACGGCTGCTCGTGTATATCGCTTCAGCCTGAGACGAACAGTTGGTATTGTGTTCAATTATGCACGGCAGAGCAACCGTTTTGCGTCGGATTTAGAGTAGTAGGTAGGCAAAGCGCCTGTATTGGACACTGTGTCTGAGACAACTGTAACGTGTTGTATTAAGCTATGAGTGGTATATTGTATTCGCGGTTGCGGTTGCGGTTTGTGTCTGGAGATGGCAACGGCGACGTGTGATAAACTACATGTATGTGTACAGTGATTGACGTGTCTGGTTATTATTAGGATCGGCTGGTGGATTGTAACGGGTGTATTTGCGATCTGCGTTGGGTATGGAATGGTTGTCTCGTTTGATTGTTTGAGTGCTGGTTCATTGTATACGTTGACGTGTTCGTACGTATTGGGTGATCGTGGAAATCGTCGTTGTTTGCAGAGTGCTGTCTGATCTACGGTTACGGTGGACTATTGGTCAACTGAGGTGTGTGTAGTAGGTTCATGGCACGTGAGGTGTGGTGGCGAATGGACGAAGAACCGCATACGATGCATTCACCGTTGGCGGCATATTTCTTCCATCAACGGGGCATAGCGATATGCAAACGTGCTCGCAAATTGGGTGCAGAGATATGTCCAGCTTCAGCTTCGTTGGAAATTATTCAGGATGCTCAAGCGAGAGTTTTGGCTGTCTAGACTGGTATCGCTGCAATTTCTTCTCTTCACCTCGGCGTGACCTGTCTAGTCTCGGTTTGATTCTACCGATTGTGGCTTGGTCGATCATACCACAGTGAAGAATTTGCTCGTATGGACAGATATAGCGCCGAAATGATAGACGTGATCTGTATAGAGCGCAAACTATTTGCTTGGAGTGTCTTCTTTTCCATACTAAAATGCAGATCATCAAGCCTTTGCTTCAGATTTTCATCCGCCTATTGTTTGTAAGTGGATCTGTTCGTAATGAGTCTCTGAGACAGATAGCATCATGGTATGAGTCGTCTACGCTGCCGTCGTCTGTTCGGTATGGTAGCTCGTGCACTGTCTTCTGGAAGGATGCAAGACACAGGAAACGATTTGCCGACAAGAAGAAGCTTGTCGCGAACAGGGTCAACGCGGATGCCGGAAGGCGTTCGATAGTCTGGTTGGAGGGTTCGCCAAAGCATGGCATTGTCACTGTTGGAGTTGCGTCCGAGGTTGCCGAGCTCTCTATTTTCACTGGTCATCTCATGAATCTGATCGCGTGGCTCGGTTTCAGAAGGCAATACTCCCATCCATGATTCAGAGGCTTATGCATAGCAAGGTTAGAACAAAGGTTAATGAATATTGGTTGTACCGCGTCGCGAACAGGAACTGAGATCAAGATTGGCATCTGCAATTGAGAAGCCGTTCATTAAATTGATTCGTCGAGCAGAACAGCAGTACCGGCGGGTGCGAGGACATACGAGACTGGAGAGGACGGTCACTGCGGCTGTGCTATATCATCGTATACCGCTGTGAGGCGTATTCTAGAAGCAGCCGACAACAACGAGCAAGTCCATGATCATTTCAATCTGTCGGCTGTTCACATCCAGATTCTCGACAACATGAGGCATGACAGATAGCTCCAGAGGATAGATATCGTGGCTTGTCTTCTGCCACGGGGGGTCGAATTGATGTGTGCAGATATGTAAATTTTCGTGATTGACCAGACTTCAGCGTCGTTGACGCGACATGGCCTCGATGCGCCGAATCTGCTCATCCACGATATCTGAGGCACAAGCTTACCAGATTAACAATGCTGATTGCCTCTTTCCGCTACCAATGATGATTTGATGATGTCCGCAGGTCACGAGACGTGGCTTCTTCCATGCTGGGTGTGGCAGTAGTTCTTGGGAGATGATCGAATGTGCCAAGTGTCCGTACCGTGCCAGCATCTGGAGGGCGCCACCCCCTGGAGCACACTCAAACTTCGTACCGCGCTGGAGGCGTGACTAAGCCCCAAGACGGTCGACTCCGGGCGAGTAGCCATGGTACGATGCTAATCTCTCGACACGAATCGCAGGCTCAAAGTCCATCTGAAGACTGCGGAGACTATAACGGCGACGATTGATGGTGCTTCATGAGGAATGTCAGAAGCTCGGTACGGCGGATATGAGTCCGCTGGCTCATAACGGGCTGGATGCTTCAAAGTTTCGTCACTGAACGGTCGCGAGTAGTAGGCCATAACAGCAGTATGGACTCTCTACGCGTCGTAAGCCGTTAGGTATTTCCTGTTAGCTGACCGTTCGCCCGTTGAGAACATCTTTATGTTGCAGTCTCTCGCGTTCTAAACGATCTGCATCGCGTAGGTGTGAGATCTGATCTCGTCAGAGGTGTGTGGTGTTGGCAACAACAGGTACAGGATGTGAAAGCAACAGAACGACTCGTGTCGACATTATGGAAGACTAGAGAATACACTTATCCAATTCTCAACTTCTGATTGGTCTATCGTGAATATTTCATTGATGAGATTCTCGTGGGGGAGTGCGTTCGTGAGGCTGGTAGAGGTAGACATGTTGCTTTGGCATGGGTACTTTGGCTTGGGTATCTCGCGCGGCACACCCGTCGACCAGCATGTTGGAGGTCAACGTTGTCGTCGCAGGATGCGAGTCGAACATCGATGATCTCGGACTCGTATACTGTACAAGATGTACGGAGGTGCAAAAGTCAGTCGGCTCTATCAAAGTCTTGCCGCGAGGAGAGCGAAGAAAATATAGAAATCTTGAGTAAGGTGCTGATAGCCACGAGCAGAGGTTGTCTTCCGAGTGCTCGGATGTATGAGAGTGATCGACACTGTACAGATGTTGCTGCCCCTGAAAACAGTTCCTGAATACAGCTTCTTCATGGTTGCCTACCTCTTCCATGAATACAAATCTTCGCCTTGCTCAACATCTTCTTTTCTTTTGGGTGAGCTTTAACCGCCTCGCTGAAATCGTGGCGAGGTTCTTTCGAGGGAGAGATGCATACAGTGCAAGCCTCCTGGGAGGCGCAAGTTGTGGTGCAGTGGTGTGGTTTGTAGTAGAGTGGATGGGATTTAGGTGCAGTAGTACTCAGCAGAGTGGGCAGACTGTGTGATTGTGCGAGCCTACAGCGGCCTAGCATTCTGATCTAGGCCTGGATAGGTTAGAACCGCGTATCTATGACTCGGAAATGCCGCCGACTTGACTGCTGCCTGTATGACGCGTAAATGATCGGCAGGGGCATCACATCTCGAGTCATCAGTCAGCAACAGAACAGAATCTGCACCTCACGCGTACATTTCAGCAGGCGGTAGCATAACGAGACCCTTCTCCTGCTCCGTCGCCAAACTATCCATGCCTAACGATGCCGATTAGCGATGACAGCTCTGACACTGTCCACGATAACCGCTACGAAATTATGTGCGCATGTCTCTGGTCCATCAAAGAAGTAAGCACTGTACTGTTATTGCTGCAACAACGGTTCCATATGCTGATCATGTCACAGCAATAATTTATGTCCTTGATTCACAGCATCACCTTGGCTGAGACGGTCCAAATCCGTGCAAGAGTCGATCGTCAAGCAAAGCCTTCAATCCATGGTTCCATCGTGGGCAGCCTCGTAATCTTATCCGAGCTCATCCAATCTCAGGTAGTGCTCCAAGTTTGGACCAAGCCACCCTGAACTCTGCGCTCCCGAAGAGGCATAGTCTGCTCGGGTAGTGCAGTCGACGCCAGCAGCCACTGCATGGCTTTTCACTGCCGCCGCACTGTGACTGGTCTTAGACAGTCTGGCCCTGGTCTTCTCGAAGATCTTTCATCCACATCTGCTAGCGATCGAGCGCGAGCCAACTTGCATCATTCGATTACCAGCCAACCATCGTGGCGGACTGCTGGTGACACAAACTCTGCAGAGTCGTCCCCTGGAAACATGCGCGCGAACCCGAGCGACGTTATTGTTAGGGTATCTGGAACTCATCCGACGAATCTGTACACCGACGGTAGCTTACGAGTACGGCCTGCCGCAGTCGGTAAGCATGTCAACCGTCGTGTGACAATGATGCACATGCGGGCGCGTATCAGCCAGGCATCACCTTTGGAGACCGGTTCACCTCCTGCAGATCTGCATACGGCCCAGCATGCTGAACTTGCACTGCCTGCTAAACGTTTCTTGGAGAAGCTGATGGGAGAGAGCGGCTGCTTTTCACAGCGCCTTCAACGACTGTGCTGAATTCTACTATACGCTTTGCCGCATCTGCGATGCACATTCGTTATCAATCGTGCGCATCTCCATGTCAGCAAACAGGACCAGGTACTGGCAATCGCGACTCCAGTTATTCGAAGCTTGTTAAAGCTCTAACGATCTCTAAAGTGCGGCCCACTCGTTTCTTCCGATGACCGATGCTAACAATAGTGATTAGTGAATCACATATTGCCGGGTCCCATTATTATTGCATTGTGCTGCCCGTAAAAGGACCCCTGTGTTGGATACGTGGCTGCTCGAACGTCCTAGGCGAATCAATCATCGAATGATCTACACCGACGGAGCGTGACAGCAAAGACATTTCCCGTCATACCACTTATTATTGCGTGTATGAATAATACATGCATGCATTCATCCATTTGCGGTCGTGGTACCGCTCGGTCGCAACCACTACTCAGAGTAAAACTCGTCTGAAGGATTAGCGCACCAAGGCTGCGAATTCTGGGAAGAGGATGCGCATGGCATTCACAGCGGTACCGTGTACACAAGCAGCATTCGCCATACAGTGCGAGTACCATTGTCTGCAGCCTACTGCGACGTGTTGCATAGAAACGCCCCATGGTCCATGGACCCCTGGATCCGCATTTCTGGCTGGCTGTGCTTGTGCAGGTAGCGAGCACCAGAAGATGAATGCGCTGCCAACCATTCGCAACCGCCCAGCCTGACAGGCAGAAAATAAATGAGCTAACTGGCATCTCTAAAGACTCAAGCCCGCCATGGCTTACAATTGCAGACGAGATCAACGCCACTATTCAAGCTTGTTGTCTTCCTGATGCCATTTGTTGGTAGGTCCACCGCAATCTGCCTGCCTACTACTGCAGGACGGTTGCTTGGTGCCGCCGATGAAGTGTTCGACGCACTGCAACAATCGCTAACGGCTTCGAACTAGGAGAAAAGTTTCAAGCACCAAGCGAAAGGGATGGAGGATCAAAGCAGAAACAGCCACCAGCTAAACCGTCATGGGCCACTGGCCACTCAACGACCCCGTTGTCCTGCCGTTGCTTTTGACTCGGCTGCGCTTACGCTTGCCCTTGGTCTGACCGCCAGCCTGCTCGCTCCGATTCACGCTAGATTCCTCCTGGGTCCTTGCCACTGGCCGTTAAGCTCAGGTAGCGCGGCCAAGCGTGGTGACAGGCATTGTCAACGCTAACGTGCCAGAGCCCGCGCGGCCCAGCGCCCGGTCATACCCAGTGATCAATGCAAGACGAGGTGGACATGTGTCGTTTCGCCTGCAGCCATGGCTTGACTCTCATATGCCCTTGTTTCGTTAGCGCCGAACGCTACCCATCATGCTTAATCCTCTGCCTTCTCTGACCCATTCTGTATCCACTCATATTAGGAGCCCTGCTCGGCCTGTCATCATACTGCCTTCCACTACTACTACTACCGACCATCACTTATTACTACCTTCTTGTACGACCGACCATTCGACCTACCTTGCACCACCATTCCTTGACCTCATATCTTCTTGTCTTTGAGCGAGGCTATCTGTGTTGGGTATTTTCTTCTTGTTGTCCTTTCGCCACGACCTGAATTCCCTTTCGAGACAGTCATCCCTTGCTTCGATCATCCTTTAGAAACGCATCATCCGCGCGTTTCTAATCGACAACTCACGTTCCGCAACTTCACAATATGCTTCTCACCCCACCAGCTTCACCAAAACCATGCGGAATCTTCGCTCCTGAGGAGCGCCTCGGCCAGACACTCTTCAACACCATCCAACTCACTGGCATCCTCGGAGTCGGCGCCTATGGTGTTGTATACAAGGCAGTCGATGTCATCACCGGCGCCCCATATGCCGTCAAGGCTCTGAACAAGGTAGGCCTAGAGCCACGCCAAAGGAGCTTCCAGGAACGTGAGATCCAGCTGCACCGCGCAGTCAGCCAACACCCAAACATTGTGTCGATGCACAGGACCCTGGAGACCCCCGACTGCACCTTTGTGGTTCTTGAGTTCTGTCCTGAAGGCGACCTTTTCTCAAAGATCACCGAGCAAGGATGCTACGTTGGCGACGACGCCATGGCCAGGAGGATCTTCCTCCAGATTCTGGACGCTGTTGACTACAGCCATTCGCTTCACATTTACCACAGAGACCTCAAGCCTGAGAACATCCTCGTGACTGATGATGGATTCACCGTCAAGCTCGCCGACTTTGGTCTTGCGACACAGGATCAGTACACCTCGGACTTCGGCTGTGGCTCTACCTTCTACATGTCACCGGAATGCCAGCAGACCAACCCACAGCCACTGTCCTGCTACTCGTCCATTGCCAATGATGTCTGGTCTCTTGGTGTCATCCTCGTCAACCTCACCTGCGGTCGCAACCCTTGGAAGAGGGCTTCTGCAGATGACTCCACCTTCAGGGCTTACATGAAGGACAGGAGCTTCCTCAAGACCATTCTTCCTCTGTCAGATGAGTTCGACTACATCCTCCGCGGTGTTTTCAACCCGAACCCACAGCAGCGCATGGGACTTCGCGAGCTCAGAGATGCTATCATCCGCTGCCCTCACCTCACCACTACTCCACAGATCGGTGCCCCTCTCACGCCACCTTACTCACCCGTCGAGGCTCCACGCGACAACGTCTTCGCCCACGCTTGCCAGGCGCAAGAGTTCATTCCCCCTATGCCTCAAGTCTCCGTTGAGGAGTACAAGAGCTACCAGGCGGCGCAGACTCTTGCCTCTCGCTTCGCACACCCATCAAAGGCACCGTCTCGTGGCCCTTGCCAGCCTCAAGGATTCTTTACCGCGCCTTCTTTCCCCTGGTACAACCAGTTCAACTATGCCTTCAACAACTTCTCGAAACACGCCAACCTTCTTCCACCGCGTGTCTTCTAGGCCTTTAAAACTCATGATCAGTCTTCGCTTCATCTGTTCATATTAGGGATTACACACTGGATTTGAGAGGATCTCATCCAGCACGAAACGATACAACGCAGCATCCATTTATTTAACGATCTGCTTTCACATTACAGACATGAGGAACTCGCTGTGCGATTCCTCCATACCACTGTTATTTCTGTTCTTGGCTTTTGCCAGTACGCTTCAGAGAATCACGCCTTTACGACTTGTACTATCGAGCTTTTTGATCCTTGGCGCATGTCTGCACATTTTGGGAGGGGTCTAAACCGGATTGGGAGGAGTCTTTTCTTGTGCTTCTTGTCGCAAATGATACCACTTGAGCACTTTGTTTTTGTTGTGGGTATTTGGGGCCAAAACGGGAGATTCTGGAATGGATATTGGTGTTTAGAAATACTTTGGAAAGATACCCTTGGGAGGAAATTTGTTGGCCTTGCGAGGCATTTGCAGTAGCTTGATACAGATTGTACCGATAGCTTTCTCCGTCGGCCTGCCAGAGGTGACGCGATCGAATATGAGTTGTTGACGATAGAGAGCTTCTCGATTCCCAGTGTCACGTTTCCTTCATCTGTATACATCTTCTCAAAGAAACTCGAAACAACCTCCTCTGGCAAGGCTCAAACATGTGTCACGACAGAACCGGCTATGAAAGGCTACCCGGCGCACGAAACACTGTCAGCAAACACACCCCGATCGTGGAATGGAATGCACACATCTGACATGCACACACATCGCTGATACCGCGCCGAGAAACAAAGATCAGATAAGCGATTCCAGATCGTGCCCCACTACCACCACCATCGCACTCCCAGCGCCAAACCCAACCCACAGCACACCAGTGCAGTGCATGCATCTCACCGACAGAACAACTCGCTGCTTGCCGCATCCGACCGAACCTTGACCGCAAGAGCACATACTCACAAAGTCCAGCCTTGCAACGTCTTTTTCCGTGCGACTGCGGACGCGTGCAGACGCCCCCGAACGGTACGCGAGGTACAGAGGTACAGTACTTGGGCGGTGGTGCCTTCGAAGCCAGCAAGACCAAGCGAGACGCGTATGTCCGATGCGGTTTGGTGTTGGCTGGCCTGATGTAATTGGGTAGGGGTACGTACCTGGAAGAGTGGGGGAAGCATGATGGAGGAGGAGGACGAGAGATGGGAATGTGTGGTCCATTCGCGTTTGACGTCGATTCGTGATTCGGGCCATCGCTCATCGACAGGTGTGCTCTTGTCCCTAGCTGTAACACCACGAACTTCGTCTTTGACTCGTACGGCTGGCTCCGCTAATGGTACCTCTAGACTCGGTGTGTGGCAGCGTAGCGTAAACCATCAGTAGACGAAGGTCTGGACAGGCGCCTGCGGTTCAGAGGGGCACGCACATGGCCAACGGGGTACTGTACTCTATCGGAGACTCGGAGCCTCTCATCATCGTGCATTTTCGTCTCCTGTCAAAGGCTCCGCTATCGATTGCTGATATTGCCCGATGGACAGCGCGAACAGACGGGATGTGATGTGATGGGCAGGGGCAAAGGTTGGTTGTTCACATCACACTGCGTCGCGTCGGGTCGCAATCGATGATGGAGTGGCAGGGCTAAAGAAGCCGTATGAACTCATCCTGCGTCGCAAAAGCGGGTTCCAAGCACGCGTCGAAGAAGCAAAAAATCACCGCTCTCTCCCTTTCCCATCCCGCTCCGTGCCTATTGCTCCATTGCTCCACACTACTGTCGAATCATTCCAGCAGCGCCCTGCAGAAAATCAAACAGAACTATCGAAAGTAGACAGCACTCAATTATCAGCCAGGAAGAAGGAATAATGCCCGTACAGTACGTCTCGAAGTCAGTATGGCAATAGTGCCGCACCATGGAACGCAGCAAGAAAATGCTCCAACCAATGCAAGCCTTTTCCGTGTAGAATTCCTTCTGCTTGCCAGAAGAAGTGCATGCCAATTATTCACCGATAGGCGAAGAATGTCTGCAGAAGACGCTCATCAGCGACTCGGCACGACTAGACGAAACCTAGCAGCCACTCCTGACCAGCTTTTGTCGCGTTGTGGCAGGAGAGGACGTCGGGTCAGATGATGGTCGACGATCCTGCTCGCTCGATCCGGGGCTGGCTTTTCGATCGCAGCGCTGTATGGTAATGCTTGAGGGCGCTTTTGCGGCTCCTTTTTGCTTCGCTGTCGATTTGTGATCCTGGTTGGTTTTCCTGTTCGTCTCGTGTTCGCATCCATGCATGTTTCAGTTGCTTGACAGCTCCGATGTTCCTTACCCAAAAACTGCCGAAGCGTTCTTTGGTAAGGGAGGACATCACATGCGCACATGACAAGGATGCAAAGAACGAAAATGGATGTAGCATTCGATAATGTACAAGCAAGTCACTTTCGAAAGGCGCTTCAACTTGGCTTCGAGGTCTTCTGACCGGAACCCATGAGACAGCATGAGCAGATGGCGTTCTTGGATTTCGCATTGCCTTTACACCATCGGATTTCTTGAAATTGCGGATGTACAACGATACTCGAGCAGAACCGTAACTCCGTCTCCTTTCGCGTATCTGGACCGTATCTGATCCGTAGCTGGACGGCTTGAAGCCAAGTAATAACTTACCATGTTTACGGCGTGCTGGCATTGGGGAACCTCGCTGCCAAGTAGTATCTACGATACTTTGCGCTGGCACGATATGATAGCAACCATCTGGCGTGTCCGACTTTGATTAATCCGTCCGTATGAGGACACAGAGCCATTGTGTGCGACAAAATAACTCGCGATCCCGTGACGACTAAGCATTCTCGAGTCGACCATACCAGGACTTGTCTGATCGCGTATACTTTCAGCCTTGTTGCTGGTTGCGGCACAATTGCTCACAAATACTTTTTATGCCGGGGTCAAGAATTTGGCACAAGCCATAGTCGGCAGACCCAGTGAACTTCAAGCGCTCAGTCTTCGGATGTTACGGCTGTGCAACGTGGCAGTAAATCGACTCGTACTGCAAGTGTATGCAGCCCTGTCTCGCTCGTATCACACTGGCGTTTCGAGATTGTCGTGGGCATCCAGCGGTATGGACGTATGGCTGACGTCTGTGTGGTAGGTTCTCTGGCGGTCACACAGGCGCTCCTCGTACCGAAGCATGCATGAAAAGGCGTTCTTGTGCAAAGAGCACGGCATATGGAAGATCGGTACCCCATGTGCGACCACCAGTGTAGCTCAGACGACAATAATCAATGTCGTGGCCAGAGAGGACGTATGGTAGTATGGTCATGTGTTGCGACAAGACAACCTCATCCCACAGAGTTTTCATGCATGAATGCTGGACTCCAGTACTCCCTCTCCGGGGCTTGCGAGTCCACCCAAACAAGCGAATCGCTGAGCAGATCATCAATGACGGCGCCTGCGCGTGGTCTCTCCCACTGCAAATTGTCTTGTAACATCGACACACTCACATATCCCAGAACCTGAAGCGCTTCGAGTACCGTGGACTGATCTGTGTTCAGTTCCTTCGGTACCGACCTGATCATCTGTTTCGAGCCCAGGTTCATCACGGTGATGCCAGATCCTAGAGGGTCGAGGGACTTGACCGCTCGCACAATATCATCACTAGCGAACGAATCAGTATTGAGCAGAACGCTTTGTGATTTCACACCTCTACATACTGTGAAACTTCCATACCACCACCGATGCCTCGCCCTTTTTCCACTCTCTTTTGCACCTCGGCGACCGAGATCATACCACCATTTTCGCTTCTTGTCTCTCGGCACACTTCGACTACCCTTACTGCTAGCTCGAAATAGAAGTCGTTCACACTACCGCCCAGCATCTGCGCCCAGAAACTGCCGCCGTCGTTCTTTCCACCTTTTGCACCCTTGTGGTTTGAGCTTGCTAGCGGATCGACACCAATAGCATTGCACATACGAGCGAACTCTGCTCTGAATGATGGGTTTGATCGGATTTCGGAGCCATGACTGATCGAGAACGAATGGAGGGCAGCCTGGAACACAGATAGCTGATTGGCTAACGATTCGGCATGTGCTGTGCGCAGTGATGCACCGTGAGACGCGTAATGGTCATTCGTGAGCGCGTTTCGTGAAAAGGCCGAGAGACCAACGCCTCTCTTTCCTGCCATCAGGACGTATAGTGACGCTTTGTATACCAGAAGATGTTGTGAAGTTCGACTCGGAGGTGAATGCTTGGGAGGGACCCGGAGCCGCAACAGGACCCGCAACGCCAAGATATTAGCGGCGGCTCAATCCGTTGTGCACCGCACAGAATGCTCGAAACTCCGACCTGAAATTTCATCCTAACATCCGCACTCACATTCGTTCTTTTATCCCACGACATCGACAAACCGACGACAAAATGGCTGGAGAAAAGACCGTCAAGACGTGAGTCAACACCAATTCCGCCTCAGGTGGAAAGCAAAACAGAACAGTCGGTTCGCTCGCTGGAGACGCCTGTCGGGTTCCCTGCTCGACTTGCGCCAGATGGATATACACGTTTTCGATCATAGTCCTCCTGTTGTCATGCAGAAATGTTTGGCTCTTGAGAATGTATGATCAGGGATTGGAGACAGGGGTAATGCCCTGCGCTGCCTCTCCCGACAGTCACCGCTTGCCAGGGATGAAAAATATTCTCGGCAATGTGCACTGAAGGCCGGCAGAGAGAATGAAGATCAACCAGCCTTGTCCCCTTCAATGGGCCTACAAGAGCGTTCTGTCATCTCTCTGACCACGCTTGGAACGTCGAGTCTTCTCCAGCTGAGAATGCCGCTGTGCTGCACTTCTCTGCCTGAGAGATTACATCAAAGCAACCACTGTTCTAACATTGTACCTCTAGTTCTATCCCTACCAGGGATCAGATCCTGGTCCCAGAGACCCTCTTGAAGAAGCGCAAGAGCCAGGAGAAGGAGCGTGAGACCAAGGCCGCCGAGACCCAGAAGAAGCGCCAGGTAAGATCCTCACTTTATATCTCTCTATCACTACGTGGTGATGATATTTACCCACATGCGACTAGACTACGGTCAATGTTGTCGTTTGTTAACCATCTTTCGGGACTGAGCGACAGTCTCACGCATTGCTTGTCACACTCAACTCAAGTACCATTGCTGACATAGCGTTCCAGGCCAACAAGGAGAAGCGCTCCGTCATCTTCAAGCGTGCTGAGCAGTACGTCAAGGAGTACCGCGACCAGGAGCGTGAGAAGATCCGTCTCTCTCGCGCGGCCAAGGCCGAGGGCTCCTACTACATTCCAGCGGAGCCAAAGCTCGTCTTTGTCGTCCGTATCAAGGGTATCAACAAGATCGACCCAAAGCAGCGCAAGACCCTCCAGCTTCTCCGTTTGATCCAGATCAACTCTGGTGTCTTCATCCGCCTCACCAAGGCCACCTCCGAGATGTTGAAGATCGCCGAGCCATACATCGCCTACGGTTACCCCAACCTGAAGACCATCCGTGAGCTCGTCTACAAGCGCGGTTACGGCAAGGTCAACAAGCAGCGCATGCCTCTCACCGACAATCAGATCGTCGAGGAGAACCTCGGCCAATACGGCGTTGTCTGCATGGAGGACATCATCCACGAGATCTACACCGTCGGACCAAACTTCAAGCAAATCTCCAACTTCCTCTGGCCATTCAAGCTCTCCAACCCTAACGGTGGTTTCCACAAGCGCAAGCTGAAGCACTTCGTCGAGGGTGGTGACTTGGGTAACCGTGAGGAGCACATCAACAAGCTCATCAGCAGGATGAACTAGATGTCTCCATCGCTTCAGTGAATGGGCTTGGGTTGGTTCGTGGGCGAGCGCGGCGTTTCATCATGAGCGGGCCTTTGATAGGCTTCGCCTTATCGCTTCTAGATATCTGCATGCGTGGCAATGACAAAAGCATATGAATTCAACCTGCTCCATCGTACGTTTGCTCGTTGTGTCTAATCTGTGATTCCGTCGTGCCCTCTACCCTCGCTATACGTAGTCGCCCAAGCTGGTGGGTATTTATTGCAGTGTATAGACGAGCTCGATGACCCATGCACAACTTCAGCCATCTCGCATAAAATACTGTACTGCCCCGTGCTTCCATCAGAAAACATTTGTGATGTCGTGTGTGGAGAAATGATGCCGTGGACTCGTGGAATCCGACGTGGAGTCACTTCCCGCTTTTGCGGGGGTGAGATTGCCGTCATGTCCGAGATCACAACATTTCCAGGTGTCAGCGATGCGACGAGTCGGTGACCTCGCAATTGCACGCTGGACTATTACTAATACCCTATCTACACCTAAGTCGCTTGATGCGAAGTCATAAGCCCAGAGAGCGATGAAAAGGTAGCACGCGATTTACACAAGATGGCGCCCTTATCAGAAGACGATCGCAAACCATCGAGCAATGGCGAGAAAAGTTCACAGGATGCGCAGGCGAGCGGAAGTAGCGCAGATCAGGCGCCTGCCGTAGACAAGAAGCAGGAGGAGGAGAAGCCAAAGAAGACCACTGGGCAAAGAGTGAAGGAGTTATGGGCGAAGACAGGACTCGACCAGCGAACGATGATGACCATGGCCAAGTGAGCACGGGAAATGCACGAGAAGGAACAAATCTGACTGAGACACAGAGGAGGACTCGCGCCAACAATTGCACTGGCAGCATATCAGGCTACCCCCTTTGCAGACCAATTTACTACGATCGGGTATCTGGTCGGAATCGTCTCTATTCTCAGTTTCTCGATCATGCCTAGAGCCAAGTTCCTACAGACCATGTTCTATCTCTTGGTCTCGACATGCATCTCGATCTCAGTAGCGCTACTGGCGATGTATACCTGTATACAGGCAAGAATCCACACGACCCCGAACGATCGCCCGGGAACTGGCGGTGCAGGAACAACAGGCACGCCCGCTCCGGGTGCCCAAACCTCAACCTACAACTCCTCAGCATCCGCTGTGGCGGCGATATGGCTGTTTGTACAGATTTATCTGGTCAACACCCTCCGCGCTGCTAAGCCTCAATTCACCATTCCCGGCATTATTGCCTGTATTTTCGCCAACGTATCCATGGTATATGCTCCACAGTTCTCGACCATGGCACAGGCAACCAGTTTCGCAAAGCGTCTGCTAGAGGCTTTTTTGACTGGTTTCGGAATCGGTACTGGTGTCTCATTGTTCATATTCCCATTCACGATGCGCGAAGTCGTCTTCAAGGAAATGACTGGCTACATCATGACGCTCCGTAAAGCAATGGGTGCTAATATGGCATACATTACGAGCTTGCAGGAAGGCAACATGTTCTCGCGAACACCCACTGGTAACCCCGGTCAGTCTCGAAGTCCACAGGCGAGTGCCATCAAGGGCATCATTACGGGACTGGCCGCTCTACACGGAAAGCTGTCTGTTGATATCACTCTCGCCAAGAGAGAAATCGCTATTGGCAAGTTTGGCCCCGACGACATCCAGGAGATGTTTCGTCGCCTACGAACACTCCTATTGCCCATCATTGGTCTCAGCTCTGTGGTCGACGTTTTCGAAAGAGTCACCGAAGACCACGGATGGGACAATTTCTCTGATGTCAAATCACCAGAAAATACTGCAGATGCCGAGGAAAAAAGGCACGCCGAATCTGTTCACGATTGGAACCAACTATCGGCAATGCTTCATGGGCCGTTCAGCCAGATTGTTGGCCATATCGACGACGGCTTTGCCCATGTTCTTTTCACACTGGAACTTGTCAAAATGCCAAAGAAGGATGCTTCTCAGAAGGACGAAGAAGCAAAGGGCAACCGAGAGGCACGACCTGGTGAGCCAGGGTTTACCGAAAGTATGGAACGAATCGTTGCAGACTTTCAGCGAAAGAAGGCCGACCTTTTGATGCACTACGTCGAGCTTAGGGGTATCAAAGTGGACCCTGAATTCTTCAAAGCCCCCAGGTCTGCAGAATTCGAAGCGCCAGATTGGTACTACACCAAACCCGAAGAATCAGAAAAGCGATTCAGATACAGACGACAGTTGTATCTCGTCCTGTACATGGACTTTTTGTTGTCCAAGATCGCAGAAGGTGTCTGCGACTTTTGTAAATGGGCAGATGAGAGAAAGGCAAGCGGGAAGCTCAGTCGCTCACGACTGGTAGTACCTGGCTACAAGCGAATGCGGAAGTGGATCAAGTCATCCTTGAGTAGCAAGGAAGACTCGTATGCCGACGAGAACCACGGCATGAACGACGAAGGCGCCCGTTCGTCAAACGTCTATCTCGGCGACGCCTACCACCAGCGCAAAGACCCCGAACATTTACCTCCTGCAAACGGACTACAGAAATTCGGCGACTATGTCAGGGGTATTCCGCATTTCTTTCGGTCTCCTGCATCATCCTTCGGTCTACGCGTGGCTACAGCGACCATGTGTTTGGCCGTCATTGCATATCTACGCGACACGCACACCTTCTACATCACGCAACGTCTGTTCTGGGCGCAGATTATGGTTACGATTTCGATGAGTCCCTCTGCCGGACAGAGTTTGTTTAGTTTCTTGCTCCGTATCCTTGGTACTTTTTGTGCCATGTGTACCTCGTTCATCATCTGGTACATTGTCGACGGTCACACTGCTGGTATCCTGGTCTTTTTCTGGTTCTTTGTCCAGTGGGGCTTCTACATCGTCCTCAAGTATCCTAAGATCATCCCAGTCGGAATGATTTTCTCGGTCACTAACACGCTCATCATTGGATACGAGCTACAAGTCCGCAAGATCGGTATCGCAGTCTCCGAATCGAATGGACAAGCCTACTATCCAATCTATGAGCTCGCACCTTACCGACTCGCCACCGTCGTTGCTGGTATCTTCGTCGCCTGGGTCTGGACTATTTTCCCCTACCCGATTTCGGAGCACTCGGAGCTACGACAGGACCTAGGCTCCGCCCTGTACCTTCTAGCCAACTACTACTCCGTCGTGCAAGAGACAGTACGCGTTCGTATCTACGGACAAGAAGACGTATCCGGCGACTCGCCATACGCCGCGCTCGAAAAAGCCCGACTAAAAGTCTACTCCAAAACGGTGCTGATCCTCCAAGCCTTACGCACGCACTCCGCCTTTGTGAAATACGACGTACCGATCGGCGGCCGCTTCCCGCGAGCGACGTACGACCGAATCATCAACCGCATCCAGGACATCCTGAACTTCACCTCGCTGATAAGTTTCGCGTCGCAGACGTTCACGGATATGAACCTGGCGTCCGACGGCGGGGCCAACTCCGAGTCCGAGTGGCTGCGCGACTTCCGCCGCCTCGTGCGCGATGCCAACTTCACCACGCGCGAGGTCACGACGCTGTTGTCGTTGCTGTCGGCCAGTGTCGCGAGCGGCCAGCCGCTGCCGCCGTATCTCAAGACGCCCGAGGCGTATCAGATGTCGGCCAAGCTCGATCAGATGGATAAAGACATCCTCGGTGTCAGGCACATTGTCGAGCCTGGCTTTGCGGCGTTTGCGTGTATCCAGATCGGGACCAAGTGTGTTGGCGACGATCTCAAGGCGCTGCTTAGGGATGTCAAGGAGTTGGTTGGGGAGCTGGATTTCTCGTTCCATGTCGTCAGTACGGCTGAGTCGTCGGCGGTGGCTTCGAAAGAAGACGTTGGCAAGAGCAACGGGAAGGGAAAAAGCGACTAGCGTACGGTATGCCAAGTTTGTATAGTTCTTATGAATTCATTATAGATACATGCTTTTAATCCACGACAGGTACGGTTGACTGACGTGAACTCTCCTTCATGCATGTTTACCGTGATTTGATCTACCGCCCGGCTCCAGCTGCGCTCTCGGTTCAAACAATAATCTCACAAGCATGTCCTTTTGGCGAGATCAAGAAGTAATTCTCAATTGTCATGCTCTCGTCGGTAGTAGCAGGTGCCAATCTCGCGCCCTTGCATTCGCGGAAAAAGGTCGCGGCAGCGAGACGTAGCTCCATCTTCGCCAAGTGGATGCCGATGCAGATCCTGCTTCCGGCGCCAAAGGGGTTGTATGCAGCTTTTGCGGCGTCGGAGATCTTGTTCGAGGACAGCCAGCGGGTGTAGTCAAACCTGGTTCTGTTAGTGTGGGTTTGTGGAGCTACAGCTAGGGAGGCTCTGTACTTCTCTGGGTCGGGAAAGAGCGCTGGGTCACGATGGTAGGTGAAGGCTTGGGTTCCGACAACTGTGCCCTCGGGCATGAAGTAGCCGGCGAGTGTTGCGCCGCCTTTGGGCACGACTCGGGGGAGCGTTGCTGGTGCCGCACCGTAGAGTCGGAGCGTCTCTTCAAAAACGGCGTTCAGAATCGGAAGATGTTCCAACTTGGCATCAGTGAGTGGCTCTTCGACGGAGGCGACTTCTTGCTCGAGCGCTTGCCGGACGTCTGGTCGAGAGACGACAGCCCAGATCAGGTATGTCAGTGTGTTACTGGTGGTGTCAGATCCGGCGATCATGAAGTTGCCCGCCTCTGATTGTATATCCGCATCAGTCAAGGTTGTGTCTCCTTTCTCGGCCTCGGCAACGATAGTGGCGAAGATGTTGGTTGACTGAGAAAACGACTTGCTATTGATGACTGCTAGTTTGCCTTGGTCGACAAGACGGTCGTTGGCGTACAGAACCTTTCTGAACAGCGAAATTGGGATCTGCCTGCCGATTTGGTATAGCGGATTCAGCTCCGTGATCAAGGCCATTAGTATACCAGTATCCTCGATGGCCTTGATGTAGTCAGACTTCACGCCTGACTCGATCATGTGGAAGGATTCGCCGAAAGAGAGGTTCGCGATGACATCCGAAGCCATAAACATGAACCATTTGAGTACATCGGCAGACCCATTGCGGGCACTTTCGCTTTTGATCTGGGCGATGGTGAGGTTGACCTTTTCGCGAATGACATGTTCCCATTGGCTGCGAAGATAGTTTTGACTGAAACCGCGTGAGAGCAGTCTTCGTCTTTGAGCATGCAACTTTGGGTCTTGCAATGAAAATACACCAAGGTTGGTGTCAGTACCACCTGTGTTGAGCTTGCCGTACCATTTGTCCTTGAGGAAAGGTGTGCCGATGCGGTGAATCTCCTTAAATGCAGCCACATCGCAGATAGAGACCTCATTAGGCGCAATCCTAACCACGGAACCATACTTCTGATGCAAGCGGTGAATGTATTGAGTTCTTTCTCCGCCGAAAAGTGCGCCCTTGAGACGGAGACGCGTGAAACGTGCATACCACGGACCTGGGATGCTGGCGAGCGGGGAGAAGAGGGCTTTCTGGACGACCTGAGCAGTAGAGGTGAGTCACAGGCTTCTCAAGTGACCTGCATGAATTGCCCGACCTACATACCTGGATACCGTTATAGACGACCACCAGCACAAGAACTACAAGCCAGAAGCTTTGGAGAAGAGGTACTGAGAGCATGATGGTGGATGACGGGAGTAGATCTGTGTTGCCCACCTTTGATACAGAAAGGGCACTTGAGAATGCAAAGACTTACAGACTTTGACGGACGACTTCCTTTATACAGACCTCGACACGACCTCGGGCATGAGGTAGTAACCCTCCGGGTTTAGGGGTTTGGCTTGGGTCGGAGAGGACGGGAAGTGTGGAGGAACAATGTCCACGAAATACACGCCATGCCCCGCGAATATTTCTCCCCAGGTTTGTCGCACCGAGATATCGGAGATGCCGAGTGGTGAAGTTGCCCGCCGTCCTCGACCTGCACGGCTCGGAGCACATACGGCCGACCCTAAATTTTTCTGATCGCCTCGACTTATCTCCATTGTAGAAGACAGTGAAGCTGCCACTCGATTTTACTTTGCATCCTGTTAGGGTAGCCTTCATCTGTTTTCAATACACATTGTCTACGATCAGGATGGGCCAGAAATCGAATGTCGCACCTGGTATCTGCCGGCGCTGCGAGACAAACGAAGCTACACATACCATCCGTACAGAGCCTCTTTGCAACTCCTGCTTTGGCAGGTATGTAAGTACCAAAATTGTCAAGCGAATGGAGATGTTTCGTACAAGAGGCCGTCCTGGCTCGGCTCAAACAATACTCCTGCTCCCTCTTTCTTTCGGTGTCTCGTCCACAGCAATGCTTCAGGTCCTGGACTATCACATCAACGCCCAAAGGCAGAGGTCTGGCCACGCTGCATACACCCTACATATCTTACACGTAGACATGTCAACCGTCACTGGCGATCATCAAGCTACAGAGCGCTTTGAGGCGATCAAGACTCGCTATTCGACGTATACATACACTATGGCCCAACTATCAGATGTTATGGACCAGGAAGAAGTATTGGAACTCGCGACATCGATCCTCGAAGAGGAGCAACTGCACGGAGCCAAGGAAGAAAAGCTGCACAAGATGCTTTCAGTCACAACATCCCCCACCGCGCGAGGCGACATCCTCGAATCATTAAAGACCAAAGTGATTGTTGCCACAGCAAAAGCATACGACTGTGAAGCGATACTCTGGGGAGACAGTACTACCAGACTCGCCGAGCGGACGTTATCAGAGACAGCCAAAGGACGAGGGTTTGCCCTGCCTTGGGTCGTTGCCGAGTCGGAGTCAGTATATGGTATTCGATGTCAGTATCCAATGCGCGACCTACTGAAGAAAGAACTCTTCACGTTCGCGGACACGACAGAGCCAGCGTTAACACCACTTCTTGCACCCACAATCACTAAGCCCGCCGTGTCTGCGAAGAACAGCACTATCGATGAGTTGACGGCGCAATATTTCGAGTCCGTCGAAAGAGATTATCCGGGGATTGTTGCAAATGTTGTCAAGACCACCGCAAAGCTAGATCTGCCAATACATACCGATGCAAAGGTGTGTAGGCTATGCGACGTACCGGTCACCGAGTCGAATCCAGACGGGCGTAAGACATCGACAGATTTTTGCGCGAGTTGCTCGAGGACGCTGGCGAACCCGGCATGAGTAGCTCGAGGTGTAACGGATTCCCCATTACCACGGATGCTTGGGAACCCCATGGCATGACTGAGATGATTTCTAATTATCGGCAAGCGGTGTTACGTTACAGCATGATTATACCCGGCTCAGATTACTGAGTTGTTTTTTAGACGAAGACGAGGCAGTGCGAAGAACCTGCATAGTGGCATAGGATAATATCTATCGATTAGATGTAGACATTACATTATTCGCACAGATGGAGCCAGACCGTGGTAGACCACACAAGCCACAATATTAAGTGTGGCGCGGCACTTGGGGCTGTGCGACTGGGGGGATGACCTCACACATCGGGCAAGACCAAACTTTTGGCTTCCGTGACAGCGTCGTCACCGCATGCTTTCCTGTCGCTGGATGTGAAACAAGGAACCACGAGATTATAAAGACAGCTGCACGCAACACCGCTCGTGCTCTTCCGATATCCAATTACTTTCACGAATCACCAAATCCTTCCTTCGATCGATTTCCGCAATTGACGGTCGGCCTTGAGTGAAGCGCTTGTCACCGCGCCTAACAAACACCACGACCAGCGTCTCGTGACCAATCGAATTCTGGCCCATACATCGCACGACACAGACACGATACACAGAACTATACTTAGCAAACGGCACAACGCGTATCGAATTGAAAGTTGGTTATATTCCCCGTCGCCCAGACACACGAAGCCTGCAGTCACCATATCACCACTTGATCTTGATCGCTCCTTCTCTGCACTGCGAACCTCAGACCCAGCGGCATACCGGATAGTATTACCTTAGCATCTTCACAACCTCCCTCAGTCTAATCGACACATCAACAACCAAGCCCTCAATATCCACCATTCTTCATCACAACCAACTCCACCAAAATGGCAGCGGCGGTCACGAAATTGGCAGCCAACAAGCTGCTGCGCGGCGAGGCTAAGAAATACGTCAACAAAGCAGTAGGTGGAGACGATGACCCATACTTCATGCTTGTCAAGGACCCTCGCAGTGGAAAGATGAAGAAGGTCCGCAAGGTCATACCTGACTACATCCCGGAACGCGACGCTAAAATCCTCGCCTCGGTGCGCAAGCGGGCCTACCGTATGGACATGTCTTTGTTCACTATTCTGGGAGTGCGATTCGGTTGGAGTTCTGTCATTGGACTCGCACCAGGGTGAGTGCTTCGTCGTCAATGGTACACGGAAGCATACGCTAATGCCGAACAGTTTTGGAGACATTATTGACTTACTCATCACGGTACAGATCATGAACGAGTGCAAGAAAGTCTCATGCGGTCTCGGATCGTATCAGAGTATGATGTACCTGATGATCGCACTGGACTTTATCGTCGGCCTCGTTCCATTCCTCGGAGATCTTCTCGATGGTGTAATCAAGGCGAACACTTTCAACGTGCGCCAGCTGGAGAAGCGTCTCGACGAAGTCTACAAAAAGGACGAGAAATCCCACGTCGTCTGGGGAAAGAGTGATCGCGCCAGACCACCTCCACCTGCGTCTGCCTGGGAAGACTTTGACGATGAGGCCGCCGAGCGCAGGGAATTTATGCGCGAACAGGAGCGTCAGCAGAACGTGCAACAGCCACCAGCCGCGGCCAAGAAATCATGGTTCTCTTCCCGTGGTCGTCAGCCCGATGTTGAACGCGATGGTCATGCGAGACCTGCTGGTATAGATGGTGCGCAGGAGACAGGCACGGTCTACAACGGTCGTAGATGAGGAATTCAGCGTATAGAGAGAGAGAGAGAGACATTGATTCAATTCAATAGAGAGGATGTAATGACTGGTATTCATGATCAATTCCAAACGTTGTTCTGAGAAACGACCTTGATGCATGTGTGTGATGTTATGGCATAGGTCTCTTGAAAAAGAAATCGTATCACATCCCCTTACTACCCACTCGCAACGAGTAATCATAATCGAATACCGGATGCTCTGCGCAACATGATGGCCACCCTTCGAATTATTTCCGCCGTTATCATGAGCACGTGAAGGAAGACGATCATGGTTCACTCAGATGGATCGGGCCGACCT
>Ga0268246_10000146_pt1 | contig 54039 bp, 38 predicted proteins | sample AgamicOrSfe_FD_200242 | JGI IMG/M metagenome (GOLD analysis project Ga0268246, IMG submission 200242) | Agave microbial communities from Guanajuato, Mexico - Or.Sf.e (v2) (version 2) | ecosystem: Host-associated > Plants > Phyllosphere > Phylloplane/Leaf | place: Guanajuato, Mexico | collected... | reverse complement strand
ATATTATATATATTAAGAAGGATACCTTCCTAATCTCCTTGTTAATCTATAAGAAGGACAACAACCACGTCGTAGCAGCTAATACTGCTCTAGGTTATATTATCAGCATTAAGTATACTATCTGGTTACCGCTTCGTTCAGAACGAAGCGGGGGTGCCTAGCTTACTATACTAACGCGTCCGCCGCGTTATATACGCGCTCTTCCTTACAAATTATTCGCCTACAACGAAAACACATTCAACTATAACGAACTATAGCAATAATGGCCACTTAACGTAGCTTCGATGATGAGCTTCTCGATTATATCGATGTACCATCTAACCTCGACCTAGACAGCCCACGATCCGTAGCTAACGAACTGCCTACCGCCCTTAACGAACTACACCTTAATTAAACCGAACGATCTCCCTCTAAGGATGTAGAAGAATTCTTACGCACTAAAGCTCCTAATAAGCGTTCGTTCCTAACGTTTGACGAGGCTAAGACCTATCTCCTTACTTAGTCTGAAGAGCTTGGGTTTAAGCTAAGTCTCAATGGTTCGTGGTAGACGAAGTTAGAGCCCAAAATACTATACAAGAAACGAATGGTCTGCTCTCGTGCTGGACGAAGGATGGATATAGACGAATCAGAGAGGCTTCGTAATAAACGATCAAAGAAACTACAATGCCCGATAAGACTCTACATCGTTCTGGACGATGATACTAACCCTAATGCTTCGTCTTGGTCGATCAGCTTTAGGCTAAATGTCCATCAGCACAACCATTCGTCTATACTGAACGTTACTCTACCAATCCATCGTCGTCGCCATCGAATAGCAGCGATTCTTTAGCTCCTAAACAGCCATATAGATACTGGAATTACCCCCTCTCGTTCGATTGCTCTAATCCGTAAGGAGTACCCTAATACGCCTATAACGAAACGCGACATCTACAACGTCCGTGCTAGTCACTTCGAAGAGGAGTAATCTAGTCATACGAAGATGTAAGCCACTATTACGTTTCTAACGAATGGTCTATACAAATTTCGCTACGATCAAGATGAAGAAGGGCACCTTTATCACCTTCTGCTCGTTCTTGACGAAGGTCTTTCACTCTTCTGCCAGCATCATAATGTGATTGTCTTGGACTGTACGTATAAGACGAACTAGTATAACAAGCCTTTACTTAACCTTCTTGGAGTTACTAGCCAGAACAAGTTAATATACTTAGGTTTCTGCCTACTGCCAGCTAAGTCTATAGAGAACTTTGAGTAGGTGCTTCGTCATCTCTGAACCCTCCTTCACCAGGAACGAATTACGCCGCCTTCAGTGATTATAACTAATCGAGCTTATGCTACAATTCGTGCGCTTCGAACGGTCTTCCCTTCGACTCTAACGCTTATCTGTACATAGCACTAAGGAAAGGACGTACTCGCGTATACTCGAAATACCTTTCGCTAGAAACGAACGGCAGATAGGTCGTACGTCGACAACGAAGATTGCATCAAGTTCTATAATCTTTTCCACACTATACTTCAGTCTATAACAGAGGAAGCATTCAAGACGAACTACGATGCGTTAGAAACGCTCTGGCTAGAGGGTGTAAAATACCTCGATCGACAATAGTGGATGTATAAGGAGAAGTGCGTTTCGTTCTAGACGAACAAGGTTGCTCACTTTGGCAACTTAATAACGTCTCGAGTAGAAGGTGCACATTCAACGCTTAAGCACTGGCTCGATTCGAACGGCAATCACGACATCTATCGTTTTATACGAATGGTAGTGCTATACCTGATGAATAACTATAAGGATACCTATGCCTCTAAAGCACAGGACGAGCTACTTACTAATGCTCGTTTCCAACGAAAGGAACTGTACCATCAGATCACTCGACAGGTCTAGCACTATGTAGCTTCGGAACTGACGAAGCAGGTTGCCTTTATAGAGGCTAAGCTTCTTTAGCAACGAAAGGCATAGGAGAAAGGAGAGTAGTATACTTGGCTTAAGTGTACTAATTCGTTCAGGACGACAATAGGGTTACCTTACTACCATGAGCTTATGAATATCATTCGGTCTAGACGAAGACTCAAGCGAGCAGATTTCCATCCACACTGGTAGATAAATCGAGGTAACGACTTCGTTAAGACTGAATTACCACTCCTACAGGAGCCTACAACAATTTAGACTCGTCCACAACAAAGGATGCACTGTAAAGGTGAAGGTCTTACATTAACGAAGCGAGGACCTTTATTGGCTAAGGTTATAGACCAGAACAACAGCGCTTCGTTCATAACGACTCTAACTCCTTCTTAGTAAAGACCTCTTTACTCCTAGGCTTCGTTATAGTCATAGCGTCCTTCGCCGTCGACGAATCATTAAGCAACTCCTTCACACCAAGCTACTCCTCTCTTATAGGCTTCGTTGTAGACGTAGCGTCCTTCGTCGTTAACGAACCTTCAAACAATTCAGCCTGCCCCTTAACCACCAGTTGTATTCGTTCAGAACAATTATAGTTACCCTAGTCAATAATAGCTAGGCCATCTACCATAGCCCTATTCGTTTTTACCGTAGCACATGCCTCCTCCGCCTATTTATCGATCGTTCTTACCGAATTAGCACCAAATTCCTTAGACTACATAGCCACTACCGCCATTCCCTTCGTTAGCTCCATAGTAGCCTTCGTTTTTAGCGAATCAACCTCTAACCTTTATAGAACAGCACGGCTACTCTATTCCATTAAGAGCATCTGCTTTTGTCAATCGGACTTCGCATAAGACGAACTATTATCAGTCATGGGAAGGACAACAACAGTAAGGTAAGGTCAATTCATTATTGACGGTTCGGCAAGGACGAACTGCTTAGATATCTCTGCTTCATAAATCATATAATCATGTCATGCTTCGTTAAGAATGAACTTCCTTAAGTGTGCTTCGTCTAGGACGAACGACCAGCCACAAACTCCTCCTACCTAATGAGCTAATAGCCTATATAAGACTCATTATCTATATAGAGCCTCTGACGGATAAGGTCGAAGGTTATAGGAGCCCTACATTCGTTAATAACGAATTGTGGTTCGACTTAGACGTAACATACCTAGCAGCTGCCTTAAACACCACAAGCAATGTGTGCTTCGTTATAGGCGAAAGCTCAGTAAAGTCTGGCAGTGTGCAGTTAAGTACCAACCAAGCCTCGAGTACAGACTCCTATAGTACGTTAGCGACGAACGACCATTCGTTCATAATAAAGTACATAGTAGTCGTAACCGCAGCATAAGCGGACTCTATCATTAGCACTGACTGGAATTGTTTTAACTAACAGTTCATTAGTAACGAACGACGATTCGTCCATGTAGAAAGACAAAGACTTACCAGTCATTGGCATCTTGTTTATAGTAGCGTAAGAGAAGCACTAAGACAAAGCAACCAGTTCGTCTGCCTCGAAGTACCGTTCGCTAAGATAGAACCATGGCTCGAATTCTTGCTCCTCCATCACCAACTAGCCAGTTATGGTAATGTCTGGATCAACCATATTTCGAACCAGCTGAGGGCCATAAATCTGGAGCCAGTCGTGCATCCTGTTCTTAGTTCTACGTTTCGTTAGTAACGAACCTTTGTGCTACGCTTCGTTATTGACGAACTGTTCATCGGCCTTAGCGAGCTTAATCCTCCATACGAGATGGAACCTCTGAAGAGGCGTCATTCATTGTAAACGAACGTTATGCTCCGTGTAGTCTGCCATTGTTGCTGCTGTTCGTTTGGAGCGAAAGGTAGTTGTTATATTGATAAAGAAGTTGTAGGTCAACTACGTGAAGTATATAGTAGCAAGGGAGAATAGAGATTAGTCAGCAGCTTAAGGCTGATAATCGAGTTAGTTAATCTGGCCTACGGTTCGTTCTGAACGAACAGAGAGATTGAATTCGCGCTACTCGGGCGCGCGGTCTATACCACGCGCGGCGCAGCCACTGGCGTACGCTTAAAACGAACCGACCAATCGCTCTTATCAGAAGTTTCCGATAGTAATCTGCTGAAGTTGCCGTTATCAGCCGCCAAACTCCAGGTCTCGAAGGTCTCAGTAGTAGTAAACCGGTCGCTCTTAGTACGAACTCTGTCTTACGAACAGACACTCCCCACTCAAACTATGCACGAGGTCCATAACTCCTCTCCAGTCCTAGGTCTCGGCGGTAGCTACCTCACTCAGTTGCGATCAGTCAAGATGTATGCCCACCACTTGTCAGTCACGACATGGATGTGGATATTACAAGGCGACGATCTGCTAATTGCTATTCATCAACTATGCAGACCGACTCTCCCCCCGTCTCTCCGCTAGATACTCGCAAGGTAGGTCACTGAGTTGAACGACCGTTGACGAATCCACAACGGTCTCGAAGACGCGTCTCAACACGAAACACGCGAACAAGCATACAATGTTGGTATTCTAGCGCAAACATGTCATTCTTGTATGATGTGGTTCACTTAAACCCAGTTCCAAGTATCCCTTATAGCTCTGCCGTGCCGCTTCGGAGGCAACAGATCATTGCACGACTGTTCATTGCCGTCGCCTTCATTTAACTATCGTTGGCGAGAGATCAGCCGAACAGATCCCTGCTATTATCATTCTTTGTCCACCATGGACAATCTACCGAGCATGTCGACGCTTGTCATCGGAGCCGCGGTCCTGGCCATTGGCTATTTGATTCACCAGTCGCTGGTGCAACAACCTATACCAGGAATTCCACATAACAAATCATCTGCCTACACAATACTCGGAGACGCCCTTGGTATGCTGGGTCATTTTAGAAAGCACAAATCCGTTTGGGACTGGGCGAGCATTCAAGCTGGGAACCTCAACTCGCCAATGATTCAACTATTCATCAGACCCTTTGGCAAACCCATCGTCTTTCTTTTCGACATTCGTGAAGGACAAGATATCCAGACCAAACGGACCAACGAGTTTGATCGATCAAAGTTTTTTGGTGATCTGTTTGCGGGCACCATTCCGAACCACACTATCCGTATGCAAACAGACGAGAAATTCAAGAAGCAGCGCCGCCTCCTGATGGATACCATGTCTAACAGATTCTTGACTGAAGTAGCAGGCCCCCATGTTGTCAAGACCTCCCAGGATGTCGTCGAACTTTGGGTTGAGAAGGCGAGATTAGCAAACGGACACGCCTTCGAGGCGCTCGAGGATATCGCACACTTTGCCATGGATGGAATTTGGGCAATAGCTTTTGGTTCCGAAATTGGAACACTCAACACACATTCGTCTTTCTTGAAACGCCTTGACGAGGTTGAGCTTCCATCAGATCTAGATTCGCCAGTGGTCATACCCGCTCCCACAGTTCCGGCAGACTACGAGGCCCTCATCACCATTACCAAGGCTATACAGCCAGCTGCGGTATCGCCATTTCCCCTCTTGGCCCACTGGTGGGAACGCCAATCAACCAAATACCGCAAGGCGGTGGCGCACAAGAATCGCTTAGTGCAAGAACGCATTCAAGACGCCAAAGATCGCATGTTGAAGTCCACAGCAACCGAAGCCAGCATAAATTCTGGAGTCGACAACCTCGTGTACCGTGAGAAGCAGGCCGCAGACAGAGAAGGCAGGGAGCCAGAGTACGACTCGCCAAACGCCAAAGACGAACTGACGGGTTTCATGATCGCCGGCAACGACACGAGTGCCGCGACCTTTTCCTGGATCGTAAAATTCTTGGCCGATTCGCCGCATTACCAAGACAAGCTGCGCGCGGCAATCAATGATTACTTCGTCGGCGATCTCGCCAAAAACGGCAGACCAACGACCCAAGCCCTCGTCAAAGCACAGATAACATATCTCGACGCCGCTGTCGAGGAGAGTCTGCGGCTCGCCCACACAACGCCAGGTGCGCTTCGGAAGTCTCTTGTCGATACCCAGGTCCTCGGCTACCACATCCCGGCCGGCACTGATGTGTTCTGCATGAGTAACTCGTTCGGCGTCGACGTAGTGTCACCTTGGGCACCACCTGAGGAGAGTACAAGAAGCAAAACGTCGCAAGAATCGAAGAACAGAACGGGCTCGTGGAATCCCGACGGGATCATGGACTGGGTACCAGACAGATGGCTCAAGCAAGACGAGAAGGGCAGGACGGTCTTCGACTTCCACGCCGGTCCAAGCACGCCATTCGGACTGGGACCGAGAGGTTGCTTCGGTAAGAGTCGCCCCCCATGCATTCTCGTGATTCCTCAATACTGACATGCGAACAGGCAAGAAACTCGGCTATCTCGAGTTGAAGATCCTCCTCATCCAGCTGGTGTGGAACTTTGAGTTCGAGCGGTGTCCGGAGCCGCTTCGCGGCTACGAGGCCGAGGACTTTTTGACACATTCGCCGCAGAAGTGCTTTGTCAAGTTAAGGGTTTTGCGGCATGGAAGCATGGGAATGGATTCCGTGATCGGTTCTCCTGTGTTCTGAGGGATGCTGGAACTGGGACGTTCATGATTTTATGGTAGTGCAGATACATTGTCCAATCACAGGTTATGACTATGCGATCTTTGTGTGTAGTAAGGTTCACGACGAGTCATACGATGAAGTATGTGGTAAGGTGTGTACCGAGGCATATGGCGAAGTGCCTACTTAAGATGTCCACTGAAGTGTCTGGTGAAGTGTCTGCTAAAAGTGTCTGATTGATTGTCTACTAAAATGCCTGCTGAAGTGTTTGCTGAAGTATGAATGGTGGCGTGCCCTGGTTCCATGGAATTCAAGGCTGTTTCCAATCCATGACCGTGGTTGTGTAGAAGTAACATGTCAAGCTTCACAAAGAAACAGGCATGGGCATAGGACATGTCGAGGAAGGACAAAGTAGAGTCCGAATGCCAAGGGTTTCAGCTGTCCAATGGTATTGATTCAATGTGTAGTAGTCTATGAGATGCGATCTACCGTCTAGGCTCCAACAACAACTGTCCTTCCGGCTCACCCTTCTCGAATCCACCGTCTCTAGTATGCACCTTCCGTCCCCTCAACCACGTCTCCTTGACCACACCTCGAAGCACCTTGCCCTGATAAGGCGAGCACTTGTTCCTGAACAGCATTGTGCTAGGCTGCACGACGAACTCGGCTTCGTCGTCAAAGACCGCGATATCCGCGTCGAAACCCACCGCCAGGCTGCCCTTCTGGTGCTCCAGGCCCACTTGCTTGGCGGTGTTCACGCAGCACCAACGTACTACGTCTTCGATCGTGAAGCCGCGGGAGCTGGAGTCGGTCCATAGGATGCTGATGCCGAGACCCACGCTGCTGATGCCGCCCCAGGCGGTGAAGAAGTTGCCCGGGTCCTGGGTTGAGGACGTGCTGACGGAGCCTGGGACGTCGGTTGGCAGGAGCTTGAGATTGGGTGTGCAGGGCGAGTGGTCGGAGACGACGGTCTTGATGCAGCTGTTGTCTGGCCGCAACATTTCTGACCACAGGCCATCTTGGTTCGCTTGGTCGCGGATTGGTGGACAGCACTTGTGGCGAGTGTCGCCGTGCTTGATCGCTTCGGCGGCGAGGGAGAGGTAGTGCGGACATGTCTCTGCTGTGATAGGTATGCCTTTCGCTCGTGCTTCACGTAGTAGCGGGATTGCTTCGACGGCGGAGAGATGGACAACGTGTAGTGGAAGCTTTGGGGCCAGGTGTGCCAGACTGAGGATCTCGAGAATGGCGTAGGTTTCGAAAGATGATGGTCGCGAGTCGAGGAAAGTCCGGTAGTGGTTCAGAGGTCCTGATGGTTGAAGCGGTGGCTCGGATACTTGGACATCGTCTCCGACGGACTTTGTGATGGGTGGTAGCATCTCGGCATGGAACATGGCTGTCGTCGGCTCGTCTGCCAGCTCCTGGAATGCTTTTGTGATGTGTTCGGCAGAGACGGCTGGGAACTCTGGTACACCACTGTCGATCAAGAATCCCTTGAACCCTCGAACGCCAGCTTTGACCAGAGGCTTGAGCTCTGCCTCGTTTCCCGGTATGAGTCCTCCATAGAACCCAACGTCGACCCAGCATTTTCCTTGTGCAGCAGCGATCTTCTCTTTCAGGTTTGCTACGGTAGTCGTGGGAGGTATGGCGTTCAGTGGCATATCAATGACGGTAGTGACACCTCCAAAGGCCGCAGCTTGTGTTCCAGTATTGAAACCCTCCCATTCCGTTCTTCCTGGCTCGTTGAGATGTACGTGTGCGTCTACCAGACCGGGAAGGAGAATGTGCGGAGAGTAGTCGGTATAGCTTGTGCCGCTCCGGAACGATGATGCTGGAACGACTGATTTGTGGACTTCCAATATCTTGCCAGTTGTTGGGGATATGACAATGGTGGCCGGTGTGGTTTGTTCATCGATGACTGCTCGTGAAGAGGCAATGACTAATACCTCTTCGTTGGTCGAGCTAGTTGCGAGTGAAGCCATGTCTGTTGTGTTCAAGACTGCTCGGTAGAGCTCTCCAACGCGGTCTATGCTGGCCGACGTAAAGAGTGATGCGGAGAGAACCTACAGTGACCCTCCAATTTCGCGGGTGGATGATAATGGCAAGGTCTAAAGTCTTACCTCTTCATCTGGGGGACGTTGAAGATGATATGTACTCCGTTTCGAGGGACTTGGATCTCGTTTCGGTCTAGAAGAGAATTGACTCCTCGAGTCTACGTTCCCGAAGCTTGAGCGTTTGGTCTGACACGTTTTCGAGAAGCCATTACTCGATGAATATTCGAGTGCCTCAAGCTATCATGGAGCTTCCTTGACATGACCCTGACGATCCAAATTTAGCCGCACCTGGCCCGCCGTCGGTGTCGGAGCTGGCCGATCCGATATGGAGCTCGGCTAATGACTTTCATTGTACTGCTATAGATGCGTAGCACTCTTGTGGTTGCAAGTTGTTCTCATAACTCATGTTCCTGATATGTATACCCGCTAAGTGCTACACTCGCCTCTCCTTTGCGGGTTTGTCCCGTCTTCGAGACCCAGAATTCCGGCCATTGGTAGTCGATCTTTTTACGCCACCTTTGAGGGCCAAAACCCTCCGTACGCGAGGCTGGTTCGTTGTAACCTTCCTTACGATCTGGACAGTATCTTCACCAACGGTGTCCTGACTACCAGGTACTTCCTCGTGCTTCCGCAACATTATCACACTGGAGTACTTATTTGGCCCGATTCTGTAGATGTCGTAGACGTCTTTTTGCACCGTCGCAGAGAAGACCATGAGGTAGACCCAAAAGTGGCATGTGTAGAAAATGCCACCATCTTCGGGACTATGCAGTTTCAGCCGGACGAGTTCGTTAAGGATATGCCGGACATCTGCCTCATCTGTCCAGTCCTTGGTCTCGATGCATAACCAACGAGTACGTTTCCTTGGGTCTTTCATGGTCGAGAGATTTGCACCGGTGCCCAGTCGGCCTTCAAGCACACGTTCGACGACTGTCTTCCATACGTCATGTACTTCCTCCTCCTCTAGGCGCACTGACCACTGGAGAGCATCAACATAGAACGGAACGCTTTAGACGATAATATGACCTACCTTGCCACCGAGCACGCCCTCTTCCCTTGCGACTTGTGTGACATCTTCTGTCAACTTCGCTTGAAGCGGAGCGAGCTTTTCTGGGAACTCCTCCTTTCGCGTTTCTCTGTAGAGTCTATCCCGGGTCTCGCGGTGAGCTCGCATGAGCTCGACGGTTCGTTTCTCAAAAGCGGCTCCGCCACGTTCGGCTATTGACGAGTTTGAGACCGGGTTGCAAAAAGGACTATGTACCATGAGCATGGGACCCAATGCAGCTGATGCGAGCGGGGGGCATCTTGCTAAGAATTCTGATACTGTTTCCGATGCTTGACGGGCTGTAGGGTAATCTGCCAAATTCTCGGGTAGTACTGGCGGAGGTGTCCAATGGAGGCTCCTCCAATCGAGATGTGGTTTTTTCGAGTTCTTGGGTTGTCCTTGTCCTCGCACAGGACTCGTTTCCTGTATACGCGCAGCTTTCGACGTCGTTGAGTTTGAGGCACTCTCAGGGTTGTATTGATCATTCTTATCTCTTGGTTCTCTCTCTGTCATGGGTACTGTTGAGTAGGAGACGAGCAGTCGACGCGAGATATGTGTAGCGCGCTGGAGAACGATTCGGGCTCCATTGTAGGAGTACCTTGCCAACATCTCTCTTGGTTACCACTATTCGACAACAGTCAGGCGTGATCTGATTGTGTAGTTGCAATTGAGTAGCATGTGGTAGCGGACGGTGAGCTAGTAAAGTCAAAATTGGAGATGAGGTGTGGTTAGGTACTGTATTTATTACTCCGCAGCCATCTATTTACCCGTGCCGAACCCGACAGATCGGCAACAATTGTCGCTGCTCAAATATGGTAACATGTACCTTACTCGAGACTCGCATCTGAGCTAGACTGTGATTCCTGCAGCGCCCGGAACTGAGACCGACGCCTTGTGTCGATAAGTCTGAGTTCCCGTCATACAATCATGTTAGGCCCTTTGATTCTGCTCTCTCTGTCTCATCGCTGTGGTTGCAAGGCACGCGCATCCCCAAAAAGGGCAGCGACAGTCATGACGAACGGAGGTTGGTGTTGACACATTTCTCTGATTACGTATATATACATAATATCATAACCCATCTCAGTCATTCCTTCTCAGTACTTCCACCACAGCAAACAATCTCCTTCCCATACGTCGCTACGGAGTATCAGAAAGGATGACAGAGTCCTCCAGCATGGCACCACCCCTCACAGCAACTCAGGAACTCCTCCTGTCGGTTTGGGAGGGTCGCTTGACATTGAGCTATGATCATGATTAGTCTTCCATTTCTACGTACAGCAGCGCGTTGATATGAAGCGCGTTCGACATACCGTAAAGAGGCGCACACTGGCCGGGGTTACCACAAGAAACGCCTGTGATCGGACCAGGAGGACCCATTGTAAGGCTTCCATCAGCGTTGGCGACAAACTCAGCGTTGGTGATGATTGTCGCTCCGTCCCAAAAGGTGCAGTTTTGGGCGATATCAGTAATGCCCGTTGCTGAGATTTGGGAGACGCTGAGCTGGTCGTCGGGGAAGGATAGGCTGTTGTATAGTCCATTGGCAAGGAAGGTCGAGGTGTATGATGCTGGACCGCCAGTGAAGGTCATTGTCACCCAAGGAACGTTGTTGTCGCGACGGGAGAGCCCAGGGCCGAGGGGTGAGGCGACGGAGAAGGCTACCAGGGCGGAGAGCAGGATGGTTAATCTGACGAGAAGGATGGTTGTTCTGTACATTGTTGCTGTGGTACAAGGATGTGTCTTGTATGGATTGGAGCAGAGGGGAGTGTTTGATGAGTCTGAGTACGAGTATGGAATGGACTGGGAATCTGCGAGCTATGAAGTCCTTTATATGTCTTTCCTACCTGAGGCTCAACATACGAACTGAAGAAATAGCTATACCAGCTGAGTTTCGTCAGCTCTCGAAAAAGACATGGCTGGTTGCCGGTCAGAGAAACCATGTGAATTTGGCGTTCACTGCCTTGATTCTGTGAGCTGCGGCAGCGTTGATGCTCATGCAAGACTGAGCACAGCACAGCTGTGTTGGACGCTTTTGTCGCATACGAGCGGTGTCGCCGGTATGGCTGGGGGAGTAGGTACTATACTCAGCTAAAGCCGGACACGCCACTGCACAACGTTGTCGCCGCAACTGACAAGTTTTATACCAGAATCCAAATATAGCATGGCGGGGAGGCTGCTGAGTCAGCCCAGTGCAAAACAAGCCTCTCATTGCTATCACCCACGTGGTCGTACACTTGACCAGAGACTTCAGAGCGCGCCTCACATTATCTGCCACATCTTTGAGCAGAACAGGAACAACCCCCAGACAAACACAATGTGTCTCATCTCCGAACGCTCGAACAAATACATATCCGACCAAGCTCCAGTACGGACATCGAACTATCACTCAGGACCGAGACATTCCAGTGGCCGCTCGAATCTACCGAAAAAGAAGAGGCATAGCGGTCGTGGTAGTGAGCGCGATCGTACGGTCACGGTCGTGACTGAAGGCAGGGGACCCGTAGAGGTCGAGAGGAGAATCGTCTATGTTTGATGTGGATCAATGTATGAAGTACAGTTTGCTTTGCTTGATCTGGATGCCATGTGGTCGAAACAGGAAGGCGCGATCGCTACCACGTGCATGGAGTGCGCTATAGCTGTACGACAGCATGGACTGCATCTACTTCGCAGAGTACAGCGGCTTATAGAAAACTGTCCGTTACAAAGTAGATATCCTCAGACAGTGGATACACAAAGCAGATTGAAGCAATCAATGCTCGGTGTAACATGGTACAGTACAGGTAGATATTGATTTCCAATTCGCCGCCCCCTCTCTTGCTACATGTACAGTATTTCACCGCGGGGCTGGACCCTGAATGGATGCGGCGGAATTTGGTCGCTCAGAGCAATGACGTATGACGTAGGTGGTCTCACATTCCAAACGGTGATTTCTCCTAAGTTACATGTACTGTGTGATTTCGGATTCACCTCTCCTAATTCTACTATACATAATACAGATCCCTGAGAAGATCCCACTTCATACACACAACTCACGACCAGTCCAAGAAAAGAAACAGCCAAGATGTAGGTTCCCTAGTGTCCATGCCACTGGCTCGCAATAGCTGGCTGAACACGCACTAATGGGTAACAGGAACCGCTCACTCTCCGTAAGGTCGAAGCAGACCCCAAGAGGCGATGCCAGCCATTCGTCCTCCTCCAAGCACCGCTTCACCATGGCCTCTCTTCGTGGAATCCGCCAAGCCGACCTCTCCAAGAAGCTGTACGCCCTGATCAAGACCCAGAACCACAGCATTGGCGCATACGAGGCCGCGGCCAAAGAGCAGACACACATTGCCTCTCAATTGAGCGACTGGGGTGAGGAAACTGGTGACGACGCCATCTCCGACATTTCCGACAAGCTCGGTGTCTTGCTTGCCGAGATCGCTGAACAAGAAGACGGTTTCGCCTCCAACTTGGAGGAGAGCAGAGGAATACTCAAACAGATCCGTAACACTGAGAGCTCCGTCCAGCCAAGTCGCGATCAGAAGGCCAAGGTATGTTGCTTTCACATGCGTCCCACCTCGACAGCTCAATGCTAATCTCTCCAGATTTCCGACGAGATCCAAAAGCTCAAGTACAAGGAGCCGACCTCCACCAAGCTCCCACAACTCGAGCAAGAGCTTGTGCGCGCCGAGGCACAATCTCTCGTCGCCGAAGCGCAATTGACCAACATTACGCGCCAAAAGTTCAAGGAGGCCTACGACGTACACACCGCCGCTATCATCGAGCGCGCCGAGAAGCAGATTCTGTTGGCCAAGCACGCACGTCAACTCCTCGAGATGCTCGACGACACTCCCGTCGTACCAGGCGACGCGCACCAGCCATTCCCCCACGCGGAAGCCGCGCGCGACATCCTGAACGAGGCCGAGGACGAGCTGCGCAACTGGGGTCCAAGCGTCGCGCCGATTCAGAGCAGCGCAGGCAACTTGGGAACAAACGCTGTCCCCGGACAGATGGCTCAGGAACACCACCACCACCATCAAGAGCAGAGTTACGCCCAGGAGCCAACTTACAGCCAGGAGCAGACATACGCCGACGAGGCCCCGGTCCACTCTCAGACCCCGGCTCACGTCCCTGGATCCGTGACTAGCTACGACAACCAGTCTCAGGCTGGCGAGCCAACGCCGTTCATCTCCTCACAGCAGATGGAGGCCGAGCAGCAGAGGCAGATGGAGGCCGAGGACTCGGAGCGCGCCCACTACACCAACGCTTAGGAGGCGGCGAGAACAGAGGCGTTCCCTGACTTTGGAGGGCCGAGTACTGAGAACAAGTAGTTGTGCTGGGTTGGCTTTGATACCTTTTGCTTGATATGAGTCCGCATAATGAAATGAATCATGAGATGATCAACAGTGTCTCCAGCCTCTGCTTCTGACAATGTGGACATCTCTGTTCATGCTGCAGCGTGCTGTGATGGCTGCGAGGCCCGTGGTAGCCTTCGCTCTGGAGACACTATCAGCGTGAGATGATTACCGGCGTCCATAGCCTCTTTCTCACGAGACCACGACCCTTGTGTAATGCTATATCACAATAACCCCGACGCCCATGATGTCTAGCAATCGATCCGCCACAGACACATCCGCCTGTCGTAGAAACTGGTACTGACGACCGTCCTCGTCCCTTTCACCATCGCTCCACTCATTCCTTCTCGCTGCCCTACTCCCTCGGACTCATCCTGGCTCGGCAGGACTACAGGCTGCACGTCACTCCCGTAATTCATACTCGCATGCTCCTCAAACCTCGCCAGCACCACCACCGTCCACTGACCCACCCCCTCCTCCTCGCCCACCGTCTGCGTGATCCTCACCACCCTTGCTCCAGCATGCATACAACTCGCCAGGACCGTCCAGGACCTACTTGCGCCATCTTGTGCGTCGGAGGAGGACGAGGAGATTAGTTTCAGCCGCCACACGCCCCCGTCAAGGTTCGTTTCCGCCAGCACGCTGTTGCGGACCGCTGGTGTCGCGGCACCGGAGGGGCGGCAAAGTACGCGCAGACGGTCGTCGTAGGACCCTGTGAGGAGGTATTCGCCGCTGCGGGAGTGCGGATGAGGGAGGAGGGGGAGGATGGCGACGACGCCGGCGTCGTGGGAGCGGCGGTCTAGGATCTGCAGCGTTGCGGACTGGGCTTTGTCGTCGTCGTCTTCGTCGTCGTCGTCGTCGTCGTCGTCGTCGTCGCTGTCGTCTTCGTCCCGCTCGGTGGCGCCCTGGAGAGAAGAACGTGCCGAGGAAGCAGCGTCTGGTCCGAGCGCGAAATCTAGCCGGCGGAGTGTCGAGTCGTCGGAGCCGGTGTAGACGCCTATCACCGTCCTGGCTTCGCCATCGGGTGATCCTGGTGCAGACGGCGGCGCGAACGCGAGCGTCCAGGCCTCGAAGCCGTCGTCGGCGCACGGCGACGAGTGGTGGTATCTCACGAGATCGTGCGTAGGAATGTCTTGACCCGTTTCGTTGTTGGTTATAAGAACGTCGAGATTGAATTCGATTATCGATACCAGACCGGACGAGGTCACGTAGCCTATTAGTCCTCGGACATCTGGGTGGGCTTCGACATCTGTGAGGAGGATCGACGTGTCGGTGCATTGGTGTGTGTAGATGTGGTTTATCTTTGGAGCTGGATCGGGCGTGAGGGTGTAGAGTGATAACGTGCTGGTTGAGGTCGCTGTGACGAAGATGTGCTCGTAGCCGGACCAGGGGAGGAAGACGAGGTCGAGGAGAGCGGAGGGAGTTGTGACGGTTTGGATGGTGGTGCTGAGGTTGTCAGTGTCTCGAGTTATTGTGCTTTGATTGGAGACTCCTGATGAGAGAGAGATATTCGTCGAAAGCACTTACATCTCATCATCGTCGATTTTGCATAATATCAGACTACCATTTCGAGACTGTGGTCTGGGCTCTTCAGGTGCTTCATCTTCATCTACTGAATTTGTGATATTTTCATTCTTTTCGAGGTGATATGTGCCAACAACGAAGAGATCTGGACGCGTGGGAGAGAAAGCCAGGCAGCTGGGCGGAATGGGGAGTTGAGAGTTGTATACTGAATTTATTGATGACATTTTGAGATATTATTGGTGACTCCATCTATTAAAACATTGGAGGCGGAATTTCATGTTCACTTCACACCAGCATTTCTGGTCTGTGCGCGAACATTGCATTCGGATCCAGACATAACATCAATTTCGAGGAACAGAACGATATATCAAGCAAACAGTTCGTTTAAAGGGCTAACGAGCTCAGACCTTCGGTTGTAGCTCGAAACTCTCCTTCTCGACCGAGTCTTCTCGGCCCCTCAGCACTGGTGCAGGTGCATTCTTCTCATCCTTCCACGTGATGTAAGTAAGCCCAGCCGCCCAGAGAATCAACGCAATGGACGTAGCAATCATAGCCCACATGCCCCTTGTGAACCACGGCGCCATATCTGCTGAGTAGAACACGATGCTCCACCAAGCATTGATGGCGTTATTGAAAGCATTCATGCTAGCTAATGTCACGGCGCGAAGACTGTCTTCTTGCCCTCTCAGAGCGTCGTTCGCCCAGGCGAAAAAGGTAGCTTGACACGCATAGACTGAGCCGGCCCAGTAGTATGCTGCAAACACGGTCCCGTTTGTTGCACTCGGTGACAGGATCATTGCAGACGTGACTATGCCTGTGATGCCAATCCAGTACGCGACCAGATATCGCTTCCCGCCGAGAAAGTCGGTCAAGGTCGCCCAGAAGAGCGTCGAGACAATACCAACGGCTGGCACACCCGTCGGATAGTTGTTCAGCTGACTGACTGTGTATTTGTGGAAAGGGTTCGCTTTGAGGTAAAGTGACAGCAACGAGTTACTGGAGAAGCTCTCGGTCTCTCCCGCGATCATCCAGAGGACTGTGAATCCCCACCAGTACTTGGAGGTGATAACTCGCTTGACAAAGGACCAGGTGAGGGGTGCTTTCTCCTTGTGCTCGGGTATGCGTTCGATGGCGAGCTGTCGTTGCGCAGCAGTGAGGTATGGCGCTCGAGTCTTGTGGGGAGTGTCTGGAAACAGGAGGAAGCCGTATATGGCTACTGGAAAACTGAGCAAGCCGTCGATGATGAAGAGCCATCGCCAGCCAGATATGCCGTGACGGCCGTTCAGTGATTGATGGATGCCGGTCTGGATGAAGCCACCGATCATGGTCCCTGCCAGACCAGAGCTGGTGAATATGCCGCTCCTTTTGCCTAGCTCTCGCTCTGTATACCACGCACCCAGAATGTAGTGTGTACCAACAAAGGTGCTTGATTCGGCAATTGCCTGGAAGAAGCGTATGGCCATGATGGACTGTGGATTGTGGACACTTGCGGTAATCATGGTCAGGCATCCCCATAGAACCAGCATAGACGGCAGAAAGATCCTCGGTGAGATGTAGTAAAGTGCAATGTTGGAAGGGATCTGCCCGATAGTATAGCCTATAGAATATCAGACCAGATATCATCGTACAAAGACGACTCTCGCGTACCGACGGTAAAGACAGTGTTGATCTGTGTTAATTGATTGCCCCTGAAGTTCAGTTCCTCCTTCATACCAGAGACGTAAGCATTGGTCAGGGCGCTTCGATCAAGGTAGTTCAGAAAATACATCAGACAGCAGAAGCTCAGAATGAAGAAATCGAGCTTCTGTACCAGTGCCCTCTCGCCTGGTGCACCCTCGCCCGGGCGAAAGTAGTCCTTGAGTCTCTTGCCTAAAGCCATTTTGGGAAGACCCGATCCAGCAAATTGGGGTGGATATGAAAGACAGGTATCTCAGAAACGTAGCGCGAACATGTGGACTTATGCTTGACTTTGATATCGGATTGCGCACCTGTATTGCTGCATGTGGCTATCGCTGAGAATGCCGTGTACTCGAGCGCAATCGCACCGCATCCTCCGAAATGTGCACCTGCTATCTCTGAGAGCTTCGGCGCTACTCCGACAGCATTTGATATAGATACACAAGATATCAACGAGATGGCTGCACCTTGGCGTGCATGTTGTCGTGATAAGAAGGGCGGGGACGGAGGAAGGAGTTTATCACGAGGTGTGATTGAAAAGGATGGAGATACCAGATGCGGTAGGGATCAGTGTTGGGGTATCGACGCTAAATATCAGCCTCGGAATCAACCCCGTCCTGTACGTGCAAACCATCCTGCAACCCCTCACGTATAGTTCCCACGCGGAAGATGGCCGCGATACGTTGGACACGGTAATGCGACTCAACGCCCTTGAGCGGTCCATCAAGTCGTATGAGGAAGTGGTGGCTGATTAGGAAGGTTACATTGTATCTGCTGTCACCGTGGTCCAACCACTTCTTCATATCGGTGTCCCGAAAACAGGTATACACGTCCACAACAACGTTCGTTTCCTTTCACAATCTACCGCATCTCGTGACAACACCGCAAGAGTTCACACACCACGACCATGGCACCAACCTGGCAAGACATTGCTTCGGCAAAGCAGCAAGCTTTGCTGGACACAATACCATCTGAGTATCGTTTATCGCCATCACAACTTCCTCCTGATACTCAACTCGACGTAACCACCTTTCCCGAGTCATCAGGCCTCTTCACCGCCGAAGAACTTGAGATCACCTCCACCGATGCCTCAGAACTACTCACTAAGATCCACAGCGGACAATGGACTTCCCTCGCCGTGACCAAAGCCTTCATCCACCGCGCCTGCGTCGCGCATCAGCTAACCAACTGCCTTTCGGAGACCCTCTTCTCAACCGCCATGTCCCGTGCCGCTGAACTCGACAACCATCTCAAGTCAACCGGCAAGCCCATCGGTCCCCTCCACGGCCTCCCCATAAGCCTCAAGGACAACTTCCAACTGCCCGGCGTAGCGAGCAGTCTAGGCTTCGTGACCTGGGCCGACGAGCCCGCAACAAGCACGTCAATCCTGCCACAAATCCTCTCCATCCTCGGCGCAGTGCACTACGTGAAGACCAACGTGCCGACCGCAATGATGATCGCCGAGACGGTGAACAACCTCTTCGGCCGCACCACGAACCCACGCAACCGCGCCCTGACATCCGGCGGCTCCTCGGGCGGCGAGTCATCGCTGCTGACCTTCCACGCCTCGCCACTAGGCGTCGGCACTGACATCGGCGGCTCCCTGCGCATCCCCGCCGCGTGTACCGGTATCTACACCCTGCGGCCGTCGTTCGGCCGCTTCCCGACCGGCGGCGCGCGCTCTGGTCTCGCCGGCCAGGAGGCGGTGAATAGCGTCAATGGGCCTATGGCGCGAAGCGTCGCGTCGCTGGAGCTGTTCGCGTCGAGCGTAGTGGGCGCTGAGCCGTGGCTGCTGGACCCGAAGTGCGTGCCGATCCCGTGGCGGGACGTGTCTGCGCCGCAGGAGATGAGGATCGCGGTGCTGGAGTGCGATGGTATGGTTATGCCTACGCCGCCGGTGCGGAGGGCGTTGAGGGAGACTGTGCGGAAATTGCAGAGAGCCGGGCATGAGATTTTGTCGTGGGACCCGACATTGCATAAGGGTCTGTATCAGTGTCTTGGTACTTTCTTCACTGCGGATGGAGGCGAGAGTCTCAAGGCTATTCTCAGGCCTACCGGGGAGCCATTCAGGCCGGAAATGGCGGCGTATGGTTCTGCGCAAGCGCTCAGTGTGCAAGAGTACTGGGACGTGCAGGCCAAGAGGTCGGCATTAGCGACCGACCTGTTGACGCAGTGGAGGGAGCTGGGGTGCGATTGTTTGCTGCTGCCAACGACGCCGTATTCGACCGTGCCGAATGGCGAGTTCAGGCATGTGGCGTACACTGGTGTCTTCAACATAGTCGATTGGTCTGCCGTGTCGTTCCCTACCGGTATGAAGGTCGACAAGAATGTGGACAAAGAGACGGAAACGTGGGAGATCATGAGTGAGGATGATGAATATGTGAGGGATCATTGTGAGTTTATCTTTGCCCTCAATAATGGAGAACCACTAACACAATCAGACGACGCGGACAAGGTGCATGACATGCCGATTAGTCTGCAGCTTGTGGCGCAGAGATTCGAGGAAGAAAAGGTGATCGAGATGATGAAGCGCGTTATCGAGGTGCTGTGAGAGAATCAAGCATGGTGTATGAGATGCATATGAAACAAGGCATGCGCTGTACCACGCGATCCTGTTCAACTCTGATCCCCATCATCCTTGTACAAGGCTCGTATCTCGACATCATATTCCTGCAATACCTTTCTCCTCTGCGCTGTACCCTTGACAGTAACTTGGATCTGTTTGTCCTCGTCCGCTACGATAGCGAATTTCTTTGTCAGTCTGGCTTCGGAGAAGATGCTCTGATTAGCTACTTCTCCACCGGGCCACATCTTCTCCAGCGCTTCTTCCTTGTTGCTGTAGTCCTTATTTGAAGGCTGCAAAATTACAAAGGTACTGTGTCTCGCATCACCACCGACAACACATCTCTCGACCTCTGAATGTCTGTTTACGGCATTTTCAATGCTGATGGCATTGAACTTGGTCATGCTAGCCAGCTTCACAAAGTCATCCGCTCGGCCGCACATTCTCCAGTAGCCCTTTTTCGTGGGATGCTCGCGAAACAAGTCTGCTGTATGATGTGTCTGCATTTCGGGATGGATGTAGGTCCATGGCAGCGGCGTGCTAGAGTTCCTGTCCACCACAAGCTCGTACATGTCGTCTGAAAAGTGGACGAGCCGCCAGCTCGATCCAGGCACGTCGACCTCGAGGCGGAGCCAGTTCCAATCAGCGTTATCTGCGTTCAGAAGGATAGGATAGCCGGTCCCGATGTCCGTGCTGCCGATGACACACTGAACACGGGTGTGTTTCGCAATCATGTCGCCAATTTCCTCGTCCAGAGGCGCGCCGGCGAAGAAGACGATGCTCAAGGAAAACAAGAGCTCCAATGACTCGTGCTCCTGAACCATCTGTTTCAGCATGGCTGGGGTGAACATGATTGTTTTGATGGACGGGACGAGCTCGCAAGCACGCCTTATGGTTGACGTGGGCACAGGCTGAGGTGTTGAGCTCGGGAGGACTACAACTTGCGTGTCAAGCATGAGTGGGTAATAGACAGTGAAGATTATTCCAGCGATCCAGCTGTAGGGCATGATATTGAGAAACGTAGTCATGCCAGAGAAGATTGCAAGGTGCTGGTCTGGTGGTAAGTTGTCGGCGCGCCACTTGGCGATGTTCTCGAACGCAACAGTAGCGTGGCTCTGAGGAAGTGGCTTTGGGAAGCCTAGACACAGTCAATTGACACAGTTTAGGCATAGATAGGGGAGCCAACCTGTTGTTCCGGATGTCTGAATAATGTAACAAATCTCATCGTAGACGTCCTCGAACTTTTTGGTGAAAGGATAGGCCGGAACATCATCCGTGCCGTAAAAGTGTTCAAGAGCCGGGACAGCTAGACATCTTATATCTGGTTTGGCCGCTCTGACAGTATCCCACCACTGAACGTGAGAGGCTGGAGCAATGATGGCCAAGCACTCGCATTCCTCGATAAGTCTGACTTGTGCCTCGGCACTGTTGTACATAAGAGGGACCAATAGCTAGGAATTTCAGTCAATACGTGAGCGCTGAAACTATAAAAGGGCGTTTGGTCACCTTGCGGTTGGTCCTGTCTGCACCGAAAAGAAGGAATGCATAGCGAAGATCGTTTGGCCCAATATAAGCGATGCACTCTCTGTTGTCCCTGGTCTGCGGTAGCTTCCCAAGCTCTGCGTCGAGCCAGTGGGCCATCTTCATGACAGCGTTGCGGAGCTCGTGATATGACATCTCTCGAAAACCTTCCTCAACATCTTCGGTCTTTGGGACATATGCATAAGTCTTGTTAGGGGTTTGAAATGATCGCTCTTCAATGACAGTGTTGAGCAGTGTCCTGTGCTGAAGCGCTTGCTGGATCCAGCTGGGACGACCATTTGACGTGGTTGATGTGCCTGTGGTTGTTGTGGTTGTCGACATTCTGATGGACTCGATAGGTGCCAAACGGTTACAGAGGGCTGTGTAAAGAAGCAGAAAGGAAGCTACTATTGAACGAGGAAAGCAAGAGTGCTGACAACGGGGAAATGCGTTCTTGTATCATCTTACATCCTTGATAAACACTCATCCATAGCTTGACCGTCAAGATCACTAAGCTGACTACATGGCAAGTAAGAACACGTGGGGGGATCCCGTGGGGGGGAAGTCGCGCAGCTATAAGGTCGACAGAAGCCGACAGAGCGGCTGAGCGTCGGTCTCACTCTCGTGTCGTGCCTGGAATCAAGTTATGGTAGCACTGTAGATCCGGTTGCATTTAGGAATGAGGTCGTGCCTGGGCGACGTGTAACGGACCTGCTGGTCGTAGTGCTGAGATAATCAACTGTGGCCCACTGGACGTTTGAAGCGAGGAAGACTTGGCTTATGTAATATAATTATGGCGGCGTATAATGGGTACTGGCGATATATGTTAGCACAGTTGGTATAGCCAGAACTTCCATCTCCGATAGCAGACATCAAGTATGTAATCAATACAACAACTCCTTTGATGAAGAGCCTTCGTATCCGCTATACTACGTCTCCATCTGACCTGGTGTCCTGTTAGCGCCGCGTTGGTGTCTGCATCTGCCCGCCTGCGACTGTCTGCAATCAAACGTTTCTGACTCGCTAAACATACCTCCACTGGCTTCAGCCGTCGATCATGTAGGTAAAATTGGCGCCGGTCACAAACCATTCCCGAAATCGAACGAGGTTGGATCCTCGTCGGGAGATGACGGCGCAGACAATCGCCAAGTCCAGCCGTGAAACCACTCGAGTGCGGCGTTCGCAATAAGGCGCAAGTCGCTGGATATTTCAAATGTCAAGAGGGTCAATAGATCACGAGAGCAATAAGAGTAAATCAGGTAACATGATTCATTGCAGCTGCATCGATACGAACATCCACATTGCCTCTCAACCAAACACCACGGACAGTATCGTAGTCGGTCACTAGCTTCAGACAGCTTCAATGCGCTCGACAACCTGGGACTTCTCATCATACGTAGCCATCGAAGTCTCCTTCTCGACCTGGCTAATATCGATATGAGCAACCGCCTCGTCGCCATCGAAGATCTTCTGGATCTCCTCGAGAGTCGGACCCTTGGTCTCAACGTAGACGAAATAGACAAAGACGAGCTCGAGGAAGATCCACAGGGTGTAGAAAAGAGTGAAGTTCCAGTGGCGGGGCAGGTTCTTCCATGCGACAGGATTGGTCTGGTTACCGACGGCGAGAATGGCTTGGACGGTGATGTTCATGATCATGAGACCCTTGGCACGGAGGCGGAAGGGCAGGATCTCCAGCGCGTAGGCAACGAGCAGACCGGACCAGGAGATGGCGTAGAAGATTCCGAAGATCCAGATGATGGGGATCTGCACGTAGCCGGCGGCTTTGTTGGTGTTGCCCGAGTTCTCGTACACGGCGGATGTGATGGTCCAGATGGTGAACATGACCACCATACCGGTAGTACCGATGAGGAAGAGGCGGCGACGACCGGCCGAGTCGACGAAAGTGGCGGCGGTGATGGAGGTGATGAGGGCGATGGATGTCTGACCGATGTTGAGACCCAGACTCTGGCCGGCGCCGGTGATTCCCGCGCCCTTGTAGATCAAGCTGGTGTAGTTGGAGAAGAGAGCGTTACCGGAGTATTGCGAGATTATACCGAGAGAGATCAAGATGGCCAATCTCCAACGGTTACCCCTGGTCTTGAGGAAGTCGATGTAGCTGGAGCCCTTGTCGGCCTCTTTCTCCAAGCGCATGGTCTCCTTGATCTCCTGGAACTCGAACTGAACAGTGGTGTTGAGCTCATCGCCGGCGGCGTGGTAGTAGGCGAGCATGGACAGAGCTTCGTCGGTGCGGTCCTTGCTGATGAGCCATCTTGGGGACTCTGGAATCCAATAGATGAAACAAAGCTGGATGACCGAGGGGAAGATCTGGAGAAGTGTGACGATCTTCCAGGACCAATCACTCTCGATGTACTCGCTGCCGTAAGAGATGAGAGAAGAGACTATGCAACGTCAGTATTCGAGGTATAGGCCGACGTAAAGAGAGGTCTTACTAAGTGCACCCAAGTTCCACAGGGTGTTGTAGACGGAAGTGAAACGAGCTCTGTGCTGAGGATGACAGATCTCGGTGAGGAGGATTGGACAACACATCTGTGCCATGGAGTTTCCGAAACCAAGGACGAGACGGCCAGCGAGGTAGGTCTGCCAATTATGGCTAACAGTGGAGATGATACCACCGAGGACCATGATGACACAACCGACGGTGATGGGAAGCCTACGTCCCCACCAATCTGCCATGTACGGGACGATGAAGAAAGAGGCGATGGAACCCAGGTTGTAAGCGTTGTTCATGAGACCGAGACGGGAACCCTGAGGATCGTCAAAGAACTTGACCCAATAAGTCATGTTCTGAGAGTTGTTCATCATCATTCTGGAAGTGGTCAGCCAATCGTCGCAACACAGACTCTGTCGAGTACTTACCCGTCGTATCCGGTGGTGGCAGATGCGACACAGAGGATGATGCACCAGAAGTAAAGCGTCTTCATGTTTGGCTGCTTTCTCCAGTTGACGTGCTCAAACTCTGGGGCGTCTGAGATGGCGCCCTCGGAAGCGCCCTTGGGGACACGCCCAGTCATGGTAGCGATACCGACCATGACATGCGAATGTGGTATTGATCTAAGGAGGTGTGAAGTGGTTGACCTTGGTATAGGATCGACCTGAGAAAGGAGGCTCTCTTGGGGGGGACGACTCTGGAGACAGGGCGATATGCAAGAGGTATATATATTCGAGGGGCATGATCGGATAGAGCCTGCGAGGCTAATATGGTAGAGAGGCCCGCTACCCGAAGGATGGAAACAGTATGGGGTTTGTCGTGTGACGGTTCGAAACGTGCCTCGATCCTGTCCCGGATGATATGTACAGTGTCGCGTGGCCAAGGTAGGGTCGTGGTGTGTCGACTTGGCTGCATTTTTATCCGCCTTGGTGTGACACAAATATCCAATTGGTTATATGAAGATAGTTCAAACGCTTCCTCAAGCCCGTAAGATCATGTGTCGTACGCCTCAAGTCTTGGACAAAGTCAATCCGTACCTCTCACTCTTGTCGTTGGACTTGGCTCGTATTCAGCCGGTGACTAGGTTTGGGGATACTCGAGATGATATTGATCACTTCATGTGCTGACTGTGACTACATCAAGCAAGTGCGAGGCCCAAGTCAAAAGTGAGAGGGAAATGAGCATCGGACGGTCGCGTGCTAGACGATGTGACGATGTTCGAGAGCGGTCTGTTCCCCGGAATGGACGTACAGTACTTGACACAATCGACTGGGGAAGTGGGTCGAGTAAGCGAGATGACAAGCTGCGCTAGGGTTTGGAATGTTTAAGGTCGGGAAAGACCTAGCGAGAACGGTGCCCATCTGATGCACTAGGAGGATTCTCGTGCGCGACACACGACGGCAGAAGAGCGACGATCCACGTTCGCGACGTACCCCAGACTGGGGAAAGCGGGGTTCTCCACACTTTCGATTCGAACCTCGCCTCCTGATTTCAGCTGGAGCCAAGACGCCGTCGGATGCATGTGGTATGTATACCGTAGCTCGTAGAGAAGCTCGGCTCGCTCTGAGTCGAAGTCATCGGGACGAGTATGAGAAAGGTCTCCAGGTTTCTCATGCCATGATCACTCTAGAGGACTCGTGTTCGCAATAACGTAGAGACGGAAGAAGCTCGATGGCAAAAGTCCACTAAAGCCGAGGTTGCAGTGCTGTACAGGTCACAAGACTGACAGCTGCTCAGGCGCAGCCAAGGTTCTACCTGACAAAAGTCAGGAAGAATGCGTCGACGCCCCGACAATGATTAGCCGAAGTCGACAGAGCGGCAGACCGTTTTCGTGCTCGCATGATCAGATCTTGATATTGCCATCGTCGACCTCTTGGATACTGTACGCCGCGCCCTAGTTGCCAATAGTGCAGATACGTCCTTTGCTTCAAAGTCACCTCCACATCTGTGATCACCATGGTGTGGCAGCGAGATCCAAAGCGTTGTGTAGCTGCTTCTCTATCACCCCAGGCATACTCCCCGTTGGCGTATCGAGGCACGAGACCAGACAGTATGTAGTCGAGCGAGAAGCGACGTGGAATGTTTTCCGGTACAGCTCCGTGTCTTGCCAAATGCATGCGTTGATATAGCGTATCATGTTAGCAACCGCGAAGTACTCAACTTCCTACAAGAGTTCGTAGTTGTTCCGTGTCTTTAGAAATTGCGGAGGTTTGCAGGAGTTGAAATTAGATAAAGGTCCTCCGTGAGCATGCTATAGTACCTTCCCGCATCCATGGCCTGCACGAGCCGGAGCATGTCAAGGTGCCTCAGCCAAGGAAACTCCTGGTCGCCATATTGCGGATCGCTCGGGCTGTATTCCGGAAAGATTCACGACTACTCTGTTGGATCACCTCGACCCTCTTTCTATCGACTCTCCTGTAGTGAGCCACGAAGACTGCTCTCGACTAGCAAGTACCAGTGTAAACCCTAGCATTGACTCCGAGAGTACAATTGTGGTGTAATGTGTGATCAGTATCATGTTGCAGTACATGTAACACACAGACACCAGGCACATGAACGCAGTCACTTCGTGTCGGCGTGTCGAAATTATGAATCGAGAAGGATTGTTCATGGAAATTATTCGTTTCATTGCAGGGCAGGCAACATTATCTACTATGCAGGTACATCGCTAATCAATAGCTTATTTCTCGTGGTGACCCATACCCATCTTGTCCTTGATCTTCTCCATCATGCTCTCCTTGTGTTGACCTTCGTCCTTGCCGTGAGCATTCTTCTCGGTGTTTGCGGCGGTGGCTGCTGTAAAGAGTTAGCATATGTAAATCACTGCAAAAGCATTCCTGTCACGAACCATCTTGCTCCGACTTTGGTAGAGGAGTGTCCTTGATGACCTTGCTCTCACCCCAGTGCTTGGTTCCGATTCTCTCGCCACCGGCCATTGGAATGGTGTCTGGTGGACCACTGGTGTTGGCGTCCATCTCTGGGTTTCCGATGTAACCACCGACGTGGTGACCGCTTGAGTTTTGGCCGGCTGATTGGCCTTCCCTCTCTTGCTTGGTCTCTCCCATGTCTTCACCACCTTGGGCGGTTCCCTCTCTTGCTTGGGAACCGACATTGTCTACGTCGCCAACGGTGGCTTGGTCTCTTGTGTTTGCGTTGCTGCCACTAAGACCTGACCTGGTAGAGGTGTCGTTCGCTCCGCTGTATCCCTCACGGCCCTCGAAACGCTCAGAGTTGAGACCGGAACGGTCAAAGTCGCGGCCAGTAGTGTTTGAGTCGTAGCCTGAGCCTGCACCATATCTGTCAGACTGACCAAGACCAACTTCGCTTCTGATGTGGTCAATACCCTCTTGGTGTACGCCAGACGAGCTGACGCCGCTGATACCGCCGCGGCCGTAACCTTGGTCGTAGGCGTTGGACGAGACATTTGGAGGCTGGCCGTCGAAGCCGACACCACCAGTCCTGTGAATGTGCTCCTCGCCCTCCTTCAAGATGGTCTCCTCATCGGTACCACCGACACCCTTGCTGCCGTGCATGGCGCCGTCAGCGTTGACAGCTGGGTCAAACATGTTGCCGGCAACCTATAATAGATTAGCTAGTCGCTCGGGTGAATGGTTGAGTTCAAACTTACGGTGGTGTGGGGGCCGTTGCCCTGTGGCCTCCAGCCACCCTCTGGCATCTCGTTGCTGTAGTTGTTACCGGAGTTCATTGTGAATTAATTATAGTGGTGTAGGTATGTGTGGAAGTGGAATGGAATAAGCAAACTGGATAGGATGGCAGTAGAAGTAAGAAGTACTTGTACTTGCTCAAACGAGCTCGCGGGGTGGAGCGATGACGGAAGCGGGGCTGTGACGTACTTTGTGACGACGACCACGTGACGGACAGCGCGGTCGGCGCTTCCGATTCCAAGTTTCTGAGAAAGTCAATGATAAGGTAAGGTACTGTACATGTAATTGTGAAGTCAGGTGTAAGATCAGAGATAATAACGCGATAGATAAGATATTGAACAGTGAGACAGGTCGTGCAAGAAGATCGTGCATTCAGACCCGAGTCAACATCGCATACATGCTCTCGAGGATTCCTCCTGTACTGGGAACCACAAGGCGCGGCTACACACGTGACAAAGCAACGCCTGAGGCAGCGAGCGAGGCTACCGCAGCGGTTTACGTGGTATGAGCTCGTTCACCATGGTCAGGTAACGTGTTCTGTCTCGTATCTAATATCCCCGACCATGCCGCGGAATCTGTCCTTCACGGCTCATGGGCAACACGTCGTAACTTGCTTGCTCTTTGACAGCGACAAGATCTTGACCGGCAGCGATGACGGCGAAATCCATGTTCATGACACGGAGACTGGTGCTCTGCGCACGAGACTCAAAGATCACACACGAGCAGTCTGGGCGATGCAGTACGAAGGCGATACACTCGTCTCTGGCTCCACTGATCAATCAGTGCGTGTTTGGGACATCCCCTCTGGGAAATGTCTACATGTCCTCCTTGGTCACACAAATACCGTCCGTCGACTTATCATCCTGAAGGCTGCTTCGCCCACTGGCGCTGCGGGCCTGTCGTCTCACGAGCCTCTTTTCATCACCGCCTCGAGAGATGCTACATGTCGAGTTTGGAAGCTTCCCCGATCAAGCGACGAAAAGCTGTCTACACCTTCTCCTCCAACTCTAGAACGTCCCGATCCTTACTTTCTAAGGGCCATGATGGGCCATGAGAATACTATACGAGACATCGCTGCCCACGCTGATGTGCTCATAACCGGTTCTTACGACTATACTGTTGGAGTATGGCAGATATCGACTGGCAACATGCTTCACCGCCTACGAGGTCACACGCAGAAAGTCTATAGCGTAGCGCTAGACTACGATCGAGGACATTGCATCTCTGGTTCCATGGACTGCTCTGTCAAGATATGGTCGGTCGCAACCGGGACGTGCCTGTTCACGCTACCAGGTCATTATTCTCTAGTGAGTTTCGTCAGGCCAGGTCATGGTCACCTTGTTAGTGCTTCAGTAGATGGGAGACTACGTATCTGGGACCTGGACTACGGAGCTGCTAGATCTATTCTTTTCCAACACAGCGGGTCCGTCACTTGCTTTCAGCATGATGATCTAAAAGTGATAAGCGGAGCCAACCGTACGCTGACAAGGTGGGACATCAGCACGGGCGAGTGCCGAGAACTACTCACAGATCTGGACGGTGTCTGGCAAGTCCAGTTCGACTCGGAGAGATGGGTAGCTGCTGTACAAAGGAATGGGGTAACCTATATCGAGGTACAAGCTCTGTAGACCGACATTACTGCCTTCACACCATACTGAATACCGCTCTCCTGTGGTTACGACGAAACAACTTCCTCTAATGCTTCGAAAAGAACCTCAACATATAGGAGTGCAACGTCATTAAGTGTACTAAGATGAACGATGAAATGTAATCAAGAATTCTAACGCTACTAACACGATTACATACTGATACTGACCGGCTTTGGCAAAGTCAACGTGACAGCACTACCCGACAAAGTGACCCATTGAATCAAAGGTTCCGACCCAACTTGATCGCTCGTCGACGTACCGCTCGACGATGGCGCGCCACCAGGCACCGTCACTGGAATCGGCACACTACAAGTGTTCCCGTTTGCAGTGACGGTAACCGCCGTGATGCTGCTCCTGTCGCTGCTGTACACGTAGTTCAAGTTCGCACCACAAGCATCGCGCGTCATGCGGTCGACGAATTTCTGCGCAATAGTATCGTGCGGCAAGGTCACGAGCGGCCAGTTCGTCAGACGCGACATCTCCTGCGTGACGGTCTCGACCCAGATCTGCAGCAGCGACATCTGTGCTGTCTGCGCACCAACCGTGTAGGTAGCGACATCGATGGTGCGGAGGTTGGCTTGGTGGAACATGTAAGGCGCTTGCGACAGACTGAGCAGGTGGAAGCTGTTCTGGAATTTCTCGTTCGCGATGAGGACGTCGAAGGAGTTCGTTCCGCTGTCCGTTTGCACCCACTCTGTTGTCGTGCAATTGGCGTCGCTGCAGTCGTAGTAGATGGCTGTGGCCCATCGCGGCACAATGACCAGTCCGTCGTGACCGTTGGCCGCGACGGTGGTGATGACTGGCCACATGTTGTTGTTCTGGTTGAGAAGCGAGGACCGCGTGTTGTCACCGACGACGTACTTTAACCCGTTGTCCATGAATGCTTGGATGGCGTCGCCGTTGTGCAGCCCGGTGATCGCAGGAGGAATGAGACCTGCCGAAGAAAAGTCGCCAGCGGAGATACCGACTTGTGCCAACCATGCTTGGTTGAAGAAGATCTCTCTGTTCGTGTCGTTGTAGGTCGCATTGTTGAGGTTCATGTGAGAAAAGGTGTGCGACAGATGAGAGAAATGGTCGCGGTTCGTTGGGTTCTGGAACCATGACGCCAAATCATCAATCTTGGTACAAGCTGCAGTCCAGACATAGTTTGCAGGCGTGGTGGGCCAGATGTTGGTGCCAGAACCCAGAGGTTTCTGGAACTCGGTTGGCGGAGCCGGTGGGGTAATTTGGTAAATGGCAGTATCAGGGTTGCAGATATTACTGGTGTCTGTGACTGTAGAGTTGATGATATTGCCGTTACCATTGTGGCCAATCTCGACCTTGTACATCGATCCGCTCGGCAGACGGCTGTTGATGCTCGCTTGCCAACTAGCCACGGCGTCGAGATCAGCAGGACGGAGACGGAACCTGTCGGTCTCATTGGTGTACATTGGAGTGCTGAGGTGCATATCGTCGATTTGCGTACTGAAGTAGATTTTGCGAGCTCCCACAAACAGTCCGCGAGTCATCCAGTGGATGAAGGCGTGTGTCAAAAAGGCCGAAGTAGGAGACCAGTTGGTGCCGAAAGCGATGAAAAACACCATCTGTTGACGACCAGCATAGTTGTTGATCACAGCGGCACTGCCGGCCGGGGCAGATCCATCAGAGCTCGTGGCGAATGAAGCAACTTCCCATGTGTTGGAGTCAGTAATGGTAGCTGAATAATGGTAGAGGTTCTCGGTAGTCATGCCAGCCTCTGTCTTGATGTTGGCAGTAGGGAAACCGGTTGCGTTGGATATACTGATCAACTGCTCGACACCTGAATTGCAGCAGCCACCTGACGAGGTAGTTGTGCCATAGGCGGATTGCGGGTAAGAGTTGAGACGAACCATCCTGACTCCAAAGGCGATTTGGTAGTTGTAGATTGTCGTCAATTGGTCGTTCGTCAATGCGCTGGACCAACCAGTGGAATAATCGTATGAAACATCGCTGACGATGATGAAACCACCGTAGTTACCCTGCGTCGCCGAGGAGTTGAGTACTGGCAAAGTGATTCCGCCTTGTGGAACAATAACTACTTGGTATGGGATGCCATAGCCGTTCAGGCCAGAGTAGGCCGAGGAAGCGTCGGAGTCGCTTACTGCAAAAATGAGGATGGTGTTGCCGACGCTCGCACCGTTAGTAACGGGTGACGTGGAGGCAGAAGCGGTAGCGGCACTAGAAGTAACTGCTGAGGCAGTGGTGTTCAAGGAAGCTGAGACGCTTGAAGAGATGCTGGAGCCCGAGGAAGATGAGGCGAGAGAGCTGGCGCTTGAAGAAATGGAGGAAGAAGAAGACGAGGCGAACTTCTGACCAGTCGCAGGAGCGCTGAGGGACGCAGAAGCAGTAGAGGCAGAGGAGGAAGATACCGAGGAGCTCAACGCTGAGGCACTGCCGCTCAAGGAACTCGACAGACTGGAAGATACCGAGGAGCTTAACGCTGAGGCACTGCCGCTCAAGGAACTTGAGACACTAGAAGATACCGAGGAGCTCAACGCCGAAGCGGTCGACTGGGTGGAGCTCGACACTACGCTTGATGAGCCTGATGAGCTTGACGCAGAAGCGATCGAGGAACTGGAGATGGTAGACGATGCTGAAGAGCTCAACGCTGGAGTGGTCGATTGGGTGGAGCTTGATGAGCCTGATGAAGATGAAAGGCTCAAAGCGGAAGAGGTTGTTGATGATGTGGGAGTGACAGAGCTCGACGTCGTCATCAGACTACTCGTCAATGTTGACACTGGGGTACAGGCATAGACGGTAGCGGTGTTGTTGACGGTCGAGGTGATAGTGATTGTAGATGGGCTAGGCTGTAGGGTCGAAGTGATAGTGACTACAGATGGGCTAGTCTGAACTGATGTGTGTGTTGAACTCGACGTAACTTGAGCCGATGTGGCTAGATACCAAGTCAGTATTGTCCGCGTTGATAGCAGCATTCACCGTTGATGTCGACGTACTTTTAGCAGCAACTGCCAAGCCTGTAAGGCCTGTCAGGAGGATGCTGACCAGGGACATGATGAGTCTTGGAGAGCCTATAGGCCAAGACTTTGCTTCGAATCACTGGCTGTAGGTGCGTAGGGTCTGGTAGAACTGGTGTTAAAAGAAAAGAGAGTAGAAATGCTCGGACAGAATACAAAATGGTCAGAGTGAAGATGGAAGGTTTTCTCATGATTTTAATGGACAACCTCAAGCGTAAAGGTTTTCTTGAAACTCGCCGTGCTGACTTGCCTGTGCTTGCTTCTTACCGAATACGGGTACCTGCCTACAGTACGTGCTGTTCACGTCCATGTTTGGCCACTGTGGAATCGTGGATGGGTCATGATTCAGACGATCTAGCCAAGACTCGGCCCAAGAGAGACGGCAGAAGCGACAAGGAAGACACTGATGAGCCTCATTCCAGCTGGGCGTGAGCGCACTAGGAGACCTGGTCAGCGCCTCGTCGCAGTCCATGATGCTAGCGGTATGGAGTGCGAAGCTCAAGCGCGCGGCAGCGCACGCGCAGGGGCGCATAGGGCTGGCTGGATGGTCACTCGAGTGCGGTCCTGCGAGCAGATGGGGCCGTCAATCTTGGGTCGGATCGCCGTAGACGCAGGACCGAGTTTGGTTCGCACTGGAGAATGGAATCAGCAAAGACAAGCTGGACCTGAATCCTTGAAGGATGCCGTCGTCCAAGGTCTCTCCGAAACCTTAAAGAGAACAACGCTAGTCTCGTTTTGAAACTTGGCCTCGCACTATCCTGAATTTGGAAGCCACTGACAAATTGGGAAAGCGGCACCCCCAGCACCGATGGTCTGGAACCAAGCAAGACCAGATCCTTGTTTCTTCACGACGTCAAGCAGATCGGACGAAATTTGAGCATTTGATTTTTACCTACAAACCTTGACTGACCTTGACAGCATGGCGCCGATGCAGTTTCTACTGGATTCAACTTACATGCTTAAATTCCATTTACCTTTGCCATGCGATCATCTTGCAATTTAGCCTATATCGTCATCGAAGTAGCAGACCCGAAGTGTGGCCTAGCTGATGGTCTTCCGAAAGATGCAACCGCGGTTGAAGGATCGACCTGACAAGTGCTGGACTCAACAGTGACAGCGCCGACGCGAAGGATCGAATCATCCTAAGTTAGCAATTTGAAGTTGTGTGCATAGCTGAGCGAGCACACTCTAGCTGATCGCTTCGGTATATTGTACATGTACAGTCTCTTCACATAAGTTTTGAGCACCCCCACTGTGGCATGTGCTAATGCAAGGATAGTTAGACCTATCAGAATACCGAATGGCGCAGATATTATCCGCTTCCATACAATAAAGTGGTTTATATGCAGCCCACCAAATAAGCACTGCTCAGGAATTTTGGAAGGAGACTGTACATAACGTACCAATGAGAAGAAGCAAAGAGTGAGGATCCAATGGTACGCATAAGCCTACCACGTACTTAGTGAGTCTATGGATGGCTGGCCGTTATCTATCACTATTCAAAAGACGCCTCAGACGTTGTGCATAGTTAAGCGAGTAGGTGATCACTACAGTACATAGTACATAGCGTACCAATGAGAAGAAGCAATGACTGGGGATCTAATGGTATGCACAAGCCTACCACGTACCTAGTGAGTCTGTGGATGGCCGGCCGTTACCTATCACTATTCAGAAGACGCCATAGATGCAAGCCCAAGCCGGTAGCGCTCTCATGGGCGTGACTGGCGAAAGGTAACCCACACTTGAGGCGTGCATGCCACAGTAGGATAACAGGGGAGACCAATAGAAGGACGAAAGGGACATGTCGGTGATGGACGACTGACGAACACTGACGAGATGATGAACATAAACAACATAAGGTAGCCCCCACTGCAATCGAACATGAGAAATTTGGAAGAGAAGACAATTTTCGTGAAATTAAAAATATATACAGTATAGCAATCATTGACCAGCAACCATTGACGCAATCATTGATCCAATCATTCACTCCTTCGCTTCATACCGCCAATCATCGCAGAGACATTGTTAAGTTGCTGCGCATCCACGCCGTTGTAACAACACTGCTCGGTCATGTAGACAGCGCCGATGCTCTGCTTATAGATGGGCGTAAGCATGTTCTGGATCGCTGCAGAATTCACATCCGCCGAGTGAGCAATAATCGCCTGCTTCTGCCTCATGCGCTGCTTCTTGCGCTTGATCGTGGCGAGGCCGGGGTAGTCCGCGAACGAGTTCTCGAACTCGACGATGTAGTCTGCCCATTGGAAGTAGGTAGTGTCCACTTTGCAGCCGGGGTTGAAGACGACGGTCGCGGTCTTGTTGCCGTTCTTGGCGGCAAAGGACGAGTGAGCATGATCCGAGACACTGGACATGTAGTCGAAAGCGCTCTGTTCCGTGCTGTCGGTCATGTCGTCGAAGAAAATGCCATCGAGAGTGATGTTTGTGGCGTAGTCAGTCCAGCTGGCGTACTTGTCGACGTTGGCGTTGACGGTATCTATCGAGTTCCCCATGTACTGAGTATCGACGTAGCCAATCATCTTGACGTTGTTAAAGGCATTGAGTTGCGCAACGCCGCTGACATAGTTGCAATCCGGGTAGTTGTTCGGCCCGGGTCCACTGTTGGGGTTGATGATGATCAGATATTCGACTTTTGGGTGGTTCCGAATTACTGTCATCAGAGACTGCCATGCTGTCGCTCCTTCATCTGGGTAGACGTAAAGCGGTACCATGACCACAAGTGAAAAAACTGGCTGCAGGAGCAGCGCGAGTATGGCGAAGAAGAGCATGGTGGGCCAACGTAAAAAGTGTCTCGCCGTAATGTGGCTCGCGGGAAATCAGGCAAGAGGAGCTACACTTGATCTAGTTCTTGTTCTCGCGGATCGATGAAGGACAGTGATGAAGGAAAGTAATGACAGCGCAGATCAAGGACCTTGCGAACACAAGAAGTACATATAGTCAGTAGAATACCGACCGTTTTGATTATTGTTGATTATTGTTAATATAACGATGAAACGACGCAGAAACGACTTACCGGCTGGGTGCGCCCATCTGGTGGGGTTCGACACCTCAATGACAGGCAACAGTATCGTCAAACGGGGTCGTAATATACAGCCGGCGCATGTCAGCGAGAGCTGATTTGTTCCATGCTATAAACAGTAATGCATGAAGTAGAGAAAGGGATGTGGTGGATAGCGAAAGGAGTTTCAGATTTCTTTGAGGGGGAAATTAAGGGAGGACAACCGCCAGGGATTGGCGCCTGAACCATCTGCTTGGCGTTGAACGTCACGTGATCTCATCACAACTCCTTGGTTGTGGTAGTAGGTATTCAGCAACGCAAAACATTTTGCTAGCGATAAATGGAAGGCACGTCCGACTAGACAGACTTGCACGAAAGGCTTTGAAAAATAAATATTGGTATCCGTGAATACATCTACAGAACCCAGAACCCTATACTCCTTTTCGCTTTTCGCGATGCAAAACTCCACCAGACTATGCTAAAAAGCTATAAACATAACATATCTAAAAATCTAAAGCAGTCATAAACATTCCTCATTGGATAGCAGGGCTTGCCAAAGGACTCTGAGCAAGTGGACTGTTGGTTGCAGTGCCGGTACGATGATACCCAGCCCTCTTCGAAAGACCAATGCCTAGCCCAACCCCAACCGCCTCTTGGAATCTTGACTGAAGACGGCTGGACATTGGGTCCTCCACGGTCGCTTCGCGTTGTGGTTGTACGAATTTGTGGAAGGGTGTAGGGCTTTGGTGAGCGGGTGATAGCCTGGTGAGAGGTATGGCGGCACCGTCTGGCGAAGTTTCTGTTACCAGAATGGGCGCATTCGGGTTGCCCATCTCTTCGTCGGTGAATGGGTTTGAGTTTGAGTCGACCGACGTAGCCGTCGTGTGACGCTTGTAGGTTGGTCGAGTAGGCGGCTTGCCGCTGATTCTCTCCCATAGAGTACTCGCCGTGCTCGGCGAGAAACTCTTCGAGCTGAGTGCATCCCAGGTCTCAGGCGACAGACGTGGTGTGCGTGATGGTGTGGCAATACCGCTGTCCCGCCCGCTGCCCGCAAGGAAAGACTTGGGTGTCTGCTCAATGTAGTGCGGCGCCCAGATCGAGCTGCCCGCGAGCGACTCAGGTCTCGATTTGGCATTCCATGATGCTGGTCGGCGGCGTTGACGGTAGCTTGTCGAGAGGTACTTTCCGATCCAGAGCATCTGCTCGTGCTCGCGTAGGTATCGGTCGGCTGAAAAGTTCTTGAGAACGTTCTTACGACCCATCATACCGAGCTTACGGCGCTGCTCTTGCTTCTCCATCATTCGAGAAGCGATGGCGGCAACCGACGCAGGCTGAGGATCAGGGTACTCGAGAACAGGAATGGTGTCGCCAGGCTTGTCTTCTCCGTATCCTGACCATTGACCAATGAGGGCCATGACGCTGATCTGAGCACGGGCAAGAGACTCCGAATCGTTAGGCGCAACGACTTCCGAGAATCGTTCGCCGGTCGCGTCATCTGTGACAACACAGAAAGACGCACCGACATCGGTACAAACGACCGGAACACCAGTAAGCGCAGCTTCTCCCATTGCCAGCGGAAGACCCTCGGAGATGGAGGAGTTCAAAAAGAGCCAGGCGTCCTGAAGCGCGACATCTGGCTTACCGAGACCCTTCAGGATACAGTTGTCACGGAGACCCTTGGATGCAATAAGTTCTTGGCATTCAACAGCTGTTCCAGCGGCACGTTCCAAGTCACCGTAGACGTGCAGTTCGTAGTCCTTGAAGCCCCATTTATTGACGATGAAATCAGTAGCCAGGATGGCGTTCTTGATGTCCTTGACGAACTGGACGTGAGACAACATGATTGCGGTGGGCTTGCTGGTCTTGATCTTCTCAATAGGTTCGAACTTCTCCATGTTGCAGATACCGTTGACAACAGGATCGATCTTGCGAGCAAAGGTCTTGCGGTGCTCGAGTGTTCCATTGGAAGTTCCGAGTTCCACTTCCCAACCAGGGTTGAAATACGCTGCACAAGGAAGTACAACATCAGCGTGGTGCTCGAGGAGGATACAGTTCATATGACCCAAGCCAATCAGGGAGCTGTTGGTGAAAGGATTGTCAAAGGTGACGGCGGACGACATGAAGGTAGTGAACTCGCGGAACGAGATGCAATGATCCCAGACGTGGAGACTGCAGTTGCGCTTGACCTTGCAGAGGATGCCGTATGTAGCGCTGGTGAAGTGATGAGACGCCTGGAAAATATCCGGAATGTCCTTGGGAACAGTGATCGCGAAGATGAAGAGATAACGATGCCACATGTTCAACGCTGTATCCATCTGTTTCAACGTGGGCTTCTCAAAGTCCCACCAGTCCCTAATGTTGATTGTATCCCGCTGATCGACGAGCCAAAGCTCGCGCCAGGCATGCTTGACTGTGGGACTAAGCCACACATCGTTCCAGTTTCTGGATGACTCGAAGTAGGTGTTCAGGTCCACCAAGGCTCTGGTTGCTTCCTCGATATCGTGCATCGACAGCTTTCGTTTTCTAGAAACTCTGACCAGACTCGTGAGGATAGGAACGAAGTTCTTCTTGATGTCTTCTGCAGTGGTCAATTGAGACCGCTCGATGACCTCGGAGTCGAGACTGTTTTGCATCATGCCGTGAGTGGGGTTGAGGAAGTCGAGGCCCCAAAGCGGAAGTAAAGTGAGCGACTGGATGTTCCTCTCAATCTGGAATCTGGGGACACCATAGTCGTTTGCAGACTCGGCCAGAAGATGCCATTTGATAGTCTTGAGGTCATTCACCAGATCACGACGGCAGGCAGAAACTCCACCAGGTTCCATCGGGAATGTTGAAGTGTCCATGGCAAGAACGTGCAGCTCGTTATGAGTATCACGGAGCTGAGATTTGACGGTTCTCGTGTTGATTGTGGTATCACCACCGGTTCCAAAACTGTAGTAGTCGGCAATTTTAAAGGCGATGTGAACCCATGACGAACTATCAGGGTCAAGATCAACGCGGGCCATGATGGTGTCGGCATGAGTATCGATGTACGCCGCCGCAGCAGTGAGGCGACCCATGTCACGTTTTCTCCAATAAGGCTTGAGGGTGCTGTCTGAACGGACCATAGTCTCATCCAGCCATCTTGCGGTGACGGCGTCAATGTCTCTTCGCGATCTCCACGCCTTCCAGAGCTGAATTCTGGCATGCGATGTGGAGACTGCATAATACTTGGTGTTGAGACCCAGCGCACGGGAAACAATGTTGGAGCTGGTCGAGGAGAAGGCGAGGAGGGGGTTGTCGCTCAAGAAAGCACAGTTCTTTGGCTTGTCGAGGACATGGTACCAATCCTTTGTGACGAAAGCAGGGTTTTCAACAGGCTGTCCGTTAAGAGTGGTCGACAATTCAGTCTCAAACTTGTGGTCGAAGCCCCATGAAGTGTGATGAACGTTGGCGCCTTCGATGAAAGTAGCCTCGGTGACCTTGATATGAGGGATCCATCCGTCAAGACGGTCCTTGTGTTTGCGGGGTGGCATACTCCAGTTCACGCGGATGGTAACGTGGGGGAAGACGTACTCGCCACGGAGAAGTTCATCCTCAAAGGAAGCATGCTTGCGGTACCAGTAAGTGAAGTTGACCCGGTTGACACCTTCCATGTATGTTCCGGTGGTGATATATCCTCGCTCGTCGTACTGAACAGATTCGCCCTCACGGACACCTTGGACGCAGCGGCGCTGGATTGGAAGCTTGGAAGGCAAGCCAGCGGGATAGTCGTAAGCGTACTCGTTGAGAAGGGACTGCTTCTTGAATTCTTGCCGTTTGGTCAGAACCATGCCTTTTGCATAAGTGTTGATAGCCATGAGCTTTGCTTGGTCGCCAGGCTCCGAGTCATGGTGTCCAGAGTATTGCGAGATGGAAGACCCACCATCGGATGCCGGAGTGATAAAGCAGGTAGATGGACCATCCAGAGACTCAATAACCGTACGGTTCTTCTCCATGACTGTCTTCATGTGCTTCATGTTGTCGTAAAGAGTAGCCATGTGAGGACGCTTGTGGAACAGCACCGCCGGAAGCACCAAGCCTTGCAGGAATTTGCAGCCAACCCAGATGGAGTTGAGGAAGTATGTCAAAGGTACACGCAGGACGACAGGGATATCCTTCGTCGTGTAATCCAGTTCTCGCTGGTATTCGAAATCGGCAGTCAAAGGCAGTACAAGAAACTTGATGCATGTCCGCAGCTTGTGGCCGAGGCGAGAGATGGCGCGCTCCACTGTAAAAGTCTTTGAGACTTCGTCAGTGGCTGGGTCTTCGAATGAGGTATAGAATCCGTCAGCGCATTGATCCTCGAAACTTGGCACGGTGGTCTCGGATTCAAAGTCGGAACGAAGAGTGTTGACAAAGAACTTGACCGCCATTGTGAGGCGGACTTGAAGATCGCAGCGAGCCACAAATTCGTCGACTGTCAGACGCTCGGTCTCGGAGCACCTGGAAAGAATCCAGTGTGTTTGCTCTGGAGTGAGGTCAACTTCCTCAGCACAGCACTTTGCAACAAGGTAAGATCTGATGCAGAGAGGCAAGCCGTCCCATTCAGTCTCCGACTGGATCTTGAAGAGGAAATAGTGTAGGAAGGTCTTTTCCGCAGCGCGGAAGACTTCCATACGCTCCTTAGGCGAAGTCTCCATCTGGAGCCTGACAGTTTCTGGTATTGGCATTGGACCATTTCCGGGGTTTGGTGTAACCAAGACCTGAGCCATCATCGAGTCCTCGTGCGACAGTCCGAGGAAGTGCTCGGCGCTTGCTTGCATAATGGTTTCGGCGATGACACCATGGTAGCGATGGTCCTCTTGCTGGAAGGTCACATCTGAGAGACTGACACCAAAACAGATGACGATGTGTAGTTGGTCCCCACGTTTGCAGGCACTCGTGCTAAGCTTTCCAACACGAGAGCTGCTCTGTGCAGAAATGAGGTCGACCACGATCTTTCCATTAGCCCAGAGGTTGGCGGCTTGCTGGATCATCTGTGGCGCTGTCGAGAATGCACGTTGGACGGGCGCAGGCTGCTGATACTGGCTTTGAGTAGTCAAGACCTTCATCACACCAGCACCTGCTCCTGTTGTGGTGTGCAGACGCAATACTCGATCCGCAGGGACTTTGTTCATCTGCATGTATACCTTCTCCATAGTGGCGTAAGAGTAATCCGTGTCCTGGCTTACTGTGGTGCTGCTGTAGAATGCTCTGGTCTTCTCGTCATTATCCTCCAAGTATTCGGAAGAGTTGTCCAAGGTGCGTTTTGCGAAAGGATTGGGCCAGCCAATGTCGCTGATCCAGAGCGAATAGACACAGGCGATCCAGGTAGCGATTCCGAGAGAGAGAACACTGCTGTAAACAAAGTTCGGCAGCTTGATGTGCAATGCGATACCGATTGGCAAGCCAATGATTGCAGCAGCGGCAAGTGCTCGAGACGCTTCGAAGCCGCAATAAATCTTGTTGTATTGGTACCACAATAAACCAGAGTATGCTCCGAGATAGCAGAGGTACATGATTGCAGCCTTCTCGTCGTCGGAGAAGATCCAGATCATTGCAGAAGTAGCAACCATACCCCAGATATGGAGGAAAATGAACTTGAAGAAGTTTTGCCAGTAGAGAACGCGTCTGTGAGCTTTGTCGTTCGCGGTGACTTGTCGAAGGAAACCAATGGATCCGATAGGTTGGACAGTCGGTTCGTGCGCGGCCGTCCACAAGGGCTGAGAAACAGTGTCAAGCGAGACTGCACCAATGAGGTAGTAGCAGAGACCGAATCCGACCGAGAGACGGAATTCTGTACTGCTTGCAGCTGACAAGCCAACCATGGCATGACCAGAGAACAAGGAGGCCCACTTATCCAAGAGCGCCACAACAAAGTACAGAATGGCGGACCAAATGTCAGAACCAGTATGGCGCCAATGCAAGAATGCGCTGTGGAGTTTGAGTCCCTTTTGCATGTTGGTCATTGCTTCCATTCCGGCTTTCAAGGTAAGATTCCAAGATGAACTGTAGACCAAAGGCATGTTGGAACGCTTGAACCTGCAGTACCAGCCCATGAGGAACTTGGTGGATGCATAGCCGGCGGCCAACTTGGCAATCACAGGATCGGTACAAGGCTTCCGCCACTTGGCCAGCGACCAGCGGTTCTGCTCCTTCATGACCGCTGCATAAATTGCTTCTCGCGGTAGGGAAGACACAGCGAGCTCTTGGGCACTGGTTTGAGTCCCGCTTGTAGTCATGTACCACTTGAGAACCTCGGCATCTGTAACCGTGGGAATGTTCAGGTACCAGACTGACCACTCTGCCATGACGTCTCGTGCTCCCAAAAGCAGAGTGAACAGGAAGAAACTCAAGACGCAAACGTAGACAATGATATCGTGCCCCACCCAAATTGTAATGATTGGTGAGATGAACAAGATGGGGATTCTGTGCATGATGACTGTTCGTCCGGAAAGGAAATCTGAGCCCGGCACTTGGTAGATCGAGAGCGCCGAAAGTGCCATCAGATAAGTGGCAAGCATTCCAAAATAGAAAAAGAAGACCAGTCCAGGAATGATATTGTGGTTGATGATGGCAAAAGTAATCATGCCAGCAACTCCGCCGATCAGGACGACTGCGATACCAACAACGAAGCGTGTTAGAACGAACATGTTCATGGCTGGAAACGCATTGGCGAACAGGTAGTAACTGCCTCCGGAGCTGATCCAACCGCCGACGGCACCACAAGAGACCAGGGCGAACATGAGTGCGGTGGTAGCTGTGGTCTTCTCGCTCGAGGTCATGAAAGTGGTCAGGTACAGACCACGGCCGATTGTGGTGAGCAGCGTAATGTCGATGAGCGCAGGTACTGCAAAGATACCAAGAAATGTAAGCTTGTAATGAAGCGGCACCGCAGCACTGCCATCATCTGGGTCATCGTCGGATTGCATACCGGCGTATGCTGTTGGCAGCTCTGTAAAGACGTCTGGACGGCGTGCTGGTTGAAATTTCCTGTAGTAGACACGCATACGGTTGTGCAAGACAGTTCCAATTGCGCGGGGCGTGGCGTCAAAGAAATTCTCACATCTTGAGCCTAGCGCAAAGAGCTCTGCGAAAACACCTGCCTGGTCGTCTGCCTGGTTTGGGAAGGCGAGACGGTCATTGACCTCGAGGTAAACCTCATCCAATGCAAATTTTTGGAAGGCCTTGAAAACGGCCAGGAGGAAGATGTCCGCACTGGCTGTGACCTGTTCAGCTCGACAGAGCGACTGTACGACAGCGCTGATTCGTGCGTAAGTCTCGCTTTGCCCGGTCATGACAACTTGGTACAGGCGAGCCTCTACTTCGTCGAAAAGATCGCTGGCCGCTGCTGGTTCAGGACATGCAGCACCCTTGTCGGCGAGCCACTGTAGTCGGGTCATGACTAGGTCCTTGCCGGATATCTTTCCATCGAGATACTCGACCGAACCAAGATTGCGTAATTGGAGAAGTGTTGGAATCTCAATGAGTTGGTACTTGGCGCAGGACCGAAGCCTCTCGATGAAGTCCTGGTCGTCTACATCGACCATTCGGCGAAGAAACAAGAGTGCCTCCTCAGGGGACAGTTTTGATACGTCGTTGGAAATACGTTTGGGAAGGTGCCAGCGCTGGTCCAGCGAGTTGTTTGCTTCGGACATGGCTAACTCCGCAAGTAGACATTCAGCACGGCTGATTCCTTTACTAGACAGGAATGTGTGGAGAAGGGTTCCTGCCATGTCTACGTTGAATTTGGAAAGAAAGACGTTCAAACCACCAGAAATGGCGTCAACGTCGTACAGTCCCCAAAACTGCACCTTGGCAGTCCTCTGAAAGCCAGAGTGCAGTCCCACGTAGATCGCAAGGCGGTCGGAGTCTTCGTTGGCACACGAGCGGAGCAGAGCCAGCAGTTCTTTGACGGCTGAGTAGGTCGTGAAGGCGAGATTCGTCTTGCGCTGAGCATCGTACATGGCCTGTATCTCGGTTTCAATGGCCACAATCTCGGTCGTGTCAAGTTTGCGTAGAAGGTTCAGATCTCTGAATTCACGTTGTGCCATGACGAGCTCAGCAAAGTCGCCGAAAGCGGCTTCCAAACCAGTCTGAAAGCAGCCCAGACCAGTGAAGCTTTCGCCATTGACGGACACCGAGAGGGCCTCAGATAAAGTGTTCACAGAGTTGTCGCTGTGGAGGCTGCTTTTCGAAATGCTAGGCACGATCGTCATCGACTTCTGGTCATTCGACGACAGTGGTCGAAGCTTGTCGGCCAGAGAAGGGACAAAATCGTCCAGGGAACGGTAGAGATCTTCGTGACTGTCGGGCTCTAGAGAGATGTCGTTGTTCAATCTCCAGAAATCGTGCGCCTTCATGTTGTCTTCATCCTTGAGCCACATCAGTGCTCCAAGTGGAGGACGAAGAACAGTCTGCTCGGTGGCAACGTCAGCATCGTAAAGGGCGCTAGAACGGCCGATCCAAGGGATTGCGCTGTTGTATCGGGACCAAGAAAAGGTACGCTGGCAAACAGCGTAGCTCAGGTCGGCTCCGTGGTCGATGGTCTCCCACAAGAGCATGGGTAGGCCACGTGGAACCTTTTGCTTTGCTACTCCTCTTTGTGCTGTACGGAGAGCTTCCATCTGATGCCAATTCTGCTGCACACCATCGGTACGGATGGTAGCGTTGCGATAGACGATACCGCGGAGATTGTGGAAGTTGATCTGGAGGCATTCTGATGCTGTGAGATACTCGGGGAATGACAGTTCCAGCCAGACTTCCAAGCCGAGATTTCTCATGTAGTCCACAAGTCTGTTCAGCACAAGCGGCTGAAAGTGGGAGCCAAATCCAGAAAGAAGGATGCCGGTGAACCGTGAGTGGTCGTGAAGGAACACAGAGTGTACGACGTTCGAGACGCTATCCAGGGCTCCAATCACACCCTTGGGCGACTTGCTAGCATCGGAGCGGGTGAGTCGAACAACGTCAACTCTTCCAAGTACTTGCGAAGCACTTGTTGATCCTGCCGAAAGAGCAGAAAACACGCCGTCGGCGAAGGGATCCAGAACAAGTACATCCCAGGAATCAAGTAAGCGCGCTTGATTAGGTGTTGGTGGTCGGGCGAAGCCACCCAGGTAAACTCCAAAGCTCTTGAGCTCTTTTGTTCTTGACGACTCTTTCTCTGATATCTGGAGGTCTCGCCGCCTCCCACTAGGTGCGCTTTTGTTCAACTCGTCCAGATGTTTGGATATCGCTGCAGGCACACTCGGCTTTTGTTTTCTCGCCTGTTTGTATAGTGTCAGAGCCGGAATACCGTGCGAAACGCGGGGACGATGTCAAACTTACACGAAGCCTTTTCATGAACTCAAGTGAAAGCAGATATATGATATATCCGACACCCATAATTACTGTGATTAGTAGGATGATCGCGAGCATCTGTAAACATGGTCAGCCAGCACTTCTTGCGCCGTAGTGTAGCCATAGGCTTACCTTCTCGAACCAGCTTCCAGTCAAGACCCTCCATCCCAAGCCGTGAAGGCCGAGATACGAAGGGTGGCCTAGCTCACTCATACTGGGCCGGGTATCAAAAAGTGAATGACTGTGGGAAGATTACTGGACAAAGAGAAAGAATGTTGCGAAGAAGGCAGGACGATAATTTGTTGGAGAAGGAAGGTGCAACATGCAGGGGAGTCGGAGAAACTACATGTACCTTGCAGTGAAGAGCTGAAGAGCAATCACTTTCGAATACCTTGGACTAGATCTGTGCTCAGTTGGTATAGCACAGGGTCCACGCAGACCTTGACGGAATGACGCGAGACTAGGTCCGAGTGGCTCATGTGTTGGACTGTTCCGGACCTTAGCGAGAAGATCTTCAGGTCGCTGAGTGTACCTTACCTAGGCGCGCTGAGGTGCAACACGAACAGGTTGCATCACCGCCTGAACCACAGGTCTTGGCTCGGAGGCCTTTGCCATGGTTCTTACCTTGATCTCGATCCAGAAGGCTCTGCGAATCGCACTCAGCTTGTGGCAGCTCGAGACAGGCATCGCGTGTCCTGGAAGTCGCGAGTCCCGCCTCCGTTTAGTCTGGCGCCCGTGCAACCCTACCGCTGTACAGTAGTTTCGCATAAGAGCCTGAAGGCTTGAAATTGAGTTTGTCGAACGTCCCCACGTGGTGGAGCATGTTACGGAGATACACTTCCTAAATGTGTTGTAGTTAGATGACGCCCGAGTCTGAGACATCGACGGTGTCGGCAATGGCTTCTTCGCTGGGGCCGAAAACGTAGAGCTAGGCTCGAGAAACGAAGACGATTCAGACTCAGGCTGAAGTGCGACAGTTTTAGTTTCAGTAATTCCATGTCTCACATGCCTGGGGAGACCATTGTCGGTGGACACGCGACGGTGGGAACTTTGAGATATCGATCAAACGGTACTACACTTGCGGAGGTGCGTCGATCGTGTGTAAAAATATGCGTCGGGCGGGCCGTTGAACGTCTATGAACCTTGCAACGTGACGTCGGTAGCGCCAAGACCTTTCCCGCGATCGAAACAGCTTATGTAAGTTGCGGCTCTTTTTGCAGACTACTGCAGCTCCTGGGTCCAACCGCGTAATTATCACGATCCCTCTCGCCAGTAGGTCTTCATGTATTGCGGCGCAGTTCCCTAGTTGGGCATTAGTGCTGGACGAATATCGAGATCTGTATGCCCGGTGTCGATTATTTTCCCTCGTCTTCTTTTGCCATTTCTCCGGCCTTCTTGCAGCAACATCCTCTGTCGTGCGTGACCTGCAATAGACTCATACTCTGACAGGCAACACCCATGACATTATTCAACAAACTCCGCTCTGGGGCATCAAGCCGGGCGTCAAGTCGGGCATCAAGCCCAAAGCCTACTCCGTCTGCTACTCCGACTGTCCCGACGACCAAGGCCTTGATCCCGCTTTACATCTATCCACTAAACGGGGATAGCTGGAAACCATTATACGATTCGTACGTACTCCCTGTTTGACAGCGGTTGAGAAGTACTCGTAGCGCCCTACTGACATACTTTTTTCGCCGTCTCGCAGCATAGCCCGTCACCCCTCTGTTGAGTTCGTGGTCATTGTCAACCCCAACAGTGGGCCCTATGCCGCTTATCCAAACAGTGAACCAGGTCGCCTGTCACTTCCGGGTCACGATTACTGCCGAGAAATACCCAAACTTACCGCATCTGGTAATGTGAGTATAATCGGTTATGTCCGTATCGACTACTGCAAAAAGCCTTTGAGCGAAGTCTTTGCAGAGATCGAGACGTACGCCGCCTGGTCTAGGGTGCCAGGCTTGGGCGTCAGTGGCATCTTTGTCGATGAGACACCAAACCATCACTCAGCTCAGGCTGAGGAGTATCTGAACGCCATCAAGCATGCTACTAGATCCTTGTCGGGTTTCAATGGCGCAAGTCTGGTGTGTTCTTTTGTTCTGCCACTTTGATTAATCTTTATTAATGTTGCGTAGATCATGCACAACCCGGGCACCCCGCCGGACGCTCGCCTGGCGCAAACGGCTGATGCGGTGGTCACTTGCGAAGAATCATTCGCCCGCTATCGAAGCAAAGAGGTGCAGGAACATTACGCCAATTTCAACTATTCGCATGCCATGTCTGCATATCAAATCTCGGGCGTTCCTACAGCTGAGGTCGCTTGGCTGACAGGAGCTCTCCGCCGTGAGTGCGCTTACCTATTCGTCACAGATCTCGTCGAGAACTTTTACGAAAGTTTTGGCAGTGGTCACGAGAAATTTATTGCAGCTCTAGAATAGAGAAAACATGACGAATATGACAGAGATATTAACGTGCCCCCCGAATTTGCTCCTTGACTCCGTAGTTCTGTCGACCCTCAAGTCGGCACGACACTTGTAAATTCATTCCAATCACTCCCAAAGCTCTCGTAGTAGTTCTGAGTATTGTCTGTGACGAACACATACTCGGCAAGTCTGCTCAATCCATCCACATAAGTCCGCAAGCCACCTGTAGACATGCTAGGAACCGAGTTGACCAAGATGGAGTACTTGGATCTAGTGTTGGGTTGCGACTGCAGACTCGAGACTTGGTTCTGATAGCTCGTGTAATCATCCTCGAAGAAGACCACAACGTCGGTGTTGGTGTCGTTGAATACAGGGTCTGGAATGGTGCCTGGATTACGAATGACCAGTTTCTGGCCCTGAATTCCACTCGAGCTTTTGATAGCGGAAGTGACGGTTCGCATGTAGCTGGCAGCGCTGTCGGAATACTGATGCGGCGATTCGTCCAAAAAGATTCCGTGCATGGTAAGATTGGCGTTGGCTGTCGACCAGCCTGAGTAAGTCCTTACATCGGCGAGGACATCATCGATGGGGCGATTCGTATAGTTGGTGCGAACGTAGCCTACGGTCTTGACGCTCTTGAGGCCATTCAGTTGCACGATCTGCTGAGTATACTGAGCGTCCGGAGTCGATGTATTTCCAGGACCAGAGCTGGGATTGATGATGGTCACAAAATCAAGTTGCGGTTGTGCTTGGATGCTAAGTCTTTCAATCAGTCTTCTCTCCATCACACCAGGCATTGTCAGCCACTCACGCGTTGTACAGCGGCGCCCATGTCGAGTTGGTATCCGGATAAACATATAGAGGTAGTAAGACTGTCGCCGCCGGTGGTCTATGACTTCTGGGGATGAGGATCGCACATGGTACCACAATAACGATGATAACGGCTATAACTGCAAGAGCGATTCCAGCATAGGTCCAGCGCTTTCGCGTCATCCTCGAACTCGCCTGCATCATCTGATAGTTCTGCATTTTGCTGACACTGACAGACACACTATCGACCGACAGTGAGTATGTATGAAGCTAGTATACAAGGACTGTGACAGCTCAATCGCCAAGGTCGTCGTTCCTGGACAGCTGTATTTTTGTCGTGGGGCCATAGCTTCGTGCATTTTTACCAAAACTGAGCAAGTAAATACTGTTAATAAGCTAGACCCTGAATGTGGTTAGCTCAAGGTTCATGTAAAAGGTACCAACGCGGCCACGCCGTACACGTTTGGGCGGTATCTGCGACACTATTCTGTGCAGCGATTATTGTCCAGCAATGCATGGGCTGGCATCGTTTGGCTCGGGTGCTTCGCCACCACAGTACTTCTTCATCGAGAGCAAATTTGAAATTGCAAATAACGCGTGTTCCTGGCACTGCTGAGTCGTGGCTTTCAGGGCACAGGTCGCGGCCAGAGCGGCAAGAAAGACTAGGAGTTCTCGATGCATGCAAAACACGCACTGTCTGCGTAGTGCGCAGCTAACAGCCATGGCTCTCTTGGCTCTCTCCCTTTGCAACGAACGGCACAGCCGAAGATGTTGGTGTGGTCGTGTTCGAAAGCACGCAATGGCTTCCTGGTTCCTTCAGTCAGAAGAGGAGCAGAACGTGCATACGGCCTTGGCTCTTTGGTTCTGGTTTGTCGTCGTTTTACAACGAGTGCTGTTCACCATGATCAGCAACAGACGCATGACCGGGATTGTGTCTTGACTCAGCCGTGTCTTGACTCGGCTATTCCCCACCGGCTGATCTTCAAATAGCAGAAGACCGGGTACAGGAACTTGGAAATGTGCAGTGATGTCGACACGGCTCATGGCGATGGCTGCGATTCCGGCACCTAATTTAGCGCATGCCCTGGCATTGATCATCATCGCACTTGCGATCCTCTTACTGTAAGTGGAGGTTCCAGTCGTAGATCTGTGGGGCCAGCTGGAAGCGGCTCGGCTAAACCTCGAAACCTTATTTCCATCACCTCGCATGAATATCCTGGATGATATGTCATTCTCTTTCCACCGTGTTTCCATGTTTCCATGTACAGTACCGTACAGCTCTTTTTAGCTTCGGCCTAATGGCGTTAGGGAATAACCACATCCCTCGATCGATGAGCACAGTCGAAAATCTCAACCTCGACTGTGCTCACAGTCCACAACCACCACTAATGTGCAACAAGACCGTAAGACCCCTCGCCCGGCCCAGCGCCATGCGCACGCCGCACCGAGTTCGAGACGCGGACTCTCCCAACGACCTGACTAGGATCTTTTTTACGCCCTCTGCCCTACTTACACGAGTGGATCCGAATAACTGGGACTAGAACATCGGCAGCTGAGACAAGAAGAAATCGAGTCTGCACAAGATCATGCTTTGAGCGCCATCTGCAGACATGGGTTCAGTGCAGCTGGCTGTCGACGCAGAACGTGTGGTCTATGTCTTCGATATCCACCACAAGTCGGGTGTTTCTCTGAAAGACTAAATCGGCCTCAATATCATTTGTGGTCTTTCTCTTCTAGGAAAGTGAGAAGGCACAAAGCTCGGCTCCTCGCACATCACATAACATCACATAACATCACACTCCCCTCGAGTTCCATTTCTCCACGCTCCATCTTCGGCCTGTTTCACCTAGACTGAAAGACTCTATACAGAGAGAGGTCCACTAACGCAAACTCACACTGCCGACTGCTTCAATCGTGCATCACTGACGGAAACGCGTTTTCCATAAGTATACCACGTTTGCCTGGCTACCTTACTATTTCTGGATCACATCTAAGACTTGCCCGTTACACATCACCCGTCTTCCAACATGAGGTCGAATTCTTCTCACTCTTCGCTGTCTTCTCTGGCCGAGTCAGCGGCAGCTCCATTCACACCTGCCACTGCCTACTCCTCACCCTCGTCTCCAACATTCAGCGCTTTCCAAGCACCTGACTTCTCTTCTTCCGATGACGGCAAGGTCTATGTCATGGTCATTGGCGGACTCGGCTACATTGGTTCACACACCACTCTGGAGCTTCTGAAGGAAGGATACAATGTTATAGTCGTCGACGACCTCAGCAATTGCTTTGAGAATGTCCTCGATAGAATACGACTACTCGCTGACGACCACTGCCGAAGCCATGGACTCATCTTACCCTCGCTTCGATTCCACAAGTTGGACTACAAGAGCGTAGCCATGCACCGCCTGTTTGCGACTTACAATGCTCGCCGCTCCATCATCTCAGGTGTCATCCATTTCGCCGCCTTCAAGTCAGTCTCAGAGTCCATCGACAACCCTTTGGCGTACTACAAGAACAACGTTGGCGGTCTTGTCGACCTGCTACTCACGATTCAATCAAACGGTATCAAGAACTTTGTCTTTTCCTCCTCTGCCACTGTATATGGATCAAAAGCCAACGAAGGCAAGCCATTGCACGAGCAAGACTTGGTGCACTTTGACGAGATCACAACCGACAGCGAAGGCAACCAAGTCGTCCGACCGAATGGTACCTTGGGCCTGACTTCTCCTTATGGACGAACAAAGTACTTTTCCGAGGCCATTCTGGCAGACATGGCTCGCGCAGACCCGACCATGCGCATCACTGCTCTACGATATTTCAACCCTGTTGGCTGTCACCCATCTGGATTGCTTCGCGAAGATCCTCGACAGAAGCCAACCAACCTGTTCCCGGTCATCGCTTCTGTGATCAAGGGACAGAAGTCCACACTGGAGATCTTCGGCTCAGACTGGGACACACGAGACGGCACAGCCATCCGTGACTTTATCCACGTCGTGGATCTTGCCAAGGGACATGTCGCGGCTCTTGCGGCGACGCGTGAGGATTCCTCCAGGACGAATGCTTTCGAAGTATACAACCTGGGAACGGGCAACGGTATGTCGGTTGCAGAGGTTGTAGAGAGCTTCGAGAAGGCTTCGAACATCAAAGTACCAGCTATCCGAGCCCCAAGGCGTAAGGGCGACGTCGGATCGTGCACTGCAGCGACCAGAAGCGCCGAGAAAGAGCTAGGTTGGACAGCCGAGAAGGGCGTTGATGAATGTTGTCGCGACACATGGAAGGCTCTCAACATGCCCATGTCCGACTACTGCTGATACCTTTTTTGTTATTTTTTCTCACGATGTTTAGACACGGCTTTTGTTTTGATAACACGGACGCATGGATACACCTGTTTTTCTTTGACGAAAAGTCTTTCATATCACTATCTACCAATACTGGCCAGAGTGTGAACCAGAGATACCAATATCATTATTTTCCATTCTGCCGCTGGGTGTCTTGCATAAATAAATAAGGATCTGACTCCGATTTCAGCTGCTGTGTGCATTGCATAATTCGGTTATCCTCCGATTTCAGCTGCTTTGTGCACTGCATAATCTTCTATTCAAGCGCTTTCTCAGCCGCACTGTATTACAACATCACCACGCCGTCGGACTGGCTGTGATTCATTCGTACACAGGTACACTACAAAGAAACATTTCAGACAAGGTCTTGTCGATCAGAAATGTGTACGGTATGTTTTGTTTCCAGATGAGAAGTACCATAACATTATGCAGCTGAAGAATGAAGTTAGGCAAAACATGCGAGATGGACTCGGAGTCGCATGCGACCTCTGCGGAAGTCGCGATAGACATCTGAAAAGTCTCAGCCACAAGCGCGAATCGCCGTACCAGATTTGCAAATGATTTAACCCGATTTACAAATACCATAATCGCACTAAGCAAATCCCGTGTCTTGGCGCCGCGAACGCCCCGGCGTCGAGGGTTGTCGCATTCTTCGACCGCTGTCCATGGCCTGTGTCTAGACGTCAGTCCATATTCCTTCTTGAGCAGCGAATGTCACCGGCAAACCATACCATGCGCCTCAAAACACGCAGGATCGCAGAGTCAGGAGTCGGCGGGAAGGCTGAATCTAGCTCAAGCCACACCGACTTGCTGCGAACTCGCAATGCTTGCCCTATGGAATGTACCGAAACCAGTAACTTTCAGCCACACAACGGCCACCGACACGTTCGCGCTCCTTTGTTCTCGTCTATCCTGCGGCTCTGCGTGCGAGGTGGCTTATTCGCGAGGCGTTTTCTTCTGCATTCCGGATGCGGCAAGTGGCAGATGTGGTGTCACTCTGCAGTCTCCCAAAGAAGAAGAGGCTTGGTTCTGACCAGCCTGGAACCGAACAATGATGAGCTTGCCCCTACCAGGTGTTGCTTGCGGTATGCCAAGATACTAATCAATCACATCAGACGTCTCGGCCAAGGACGCGATCCTCTAATCGATGCAGGCATCGACCGACCGCCGCAGGGTCTAATTGACGTGATCACTTGTGGCTGGTCCCAGTCTGCTCTGTGTTCTGGACCATCTCGCGACCCCATACACCTGCTTTCCAAGTTCTTGGGTCTGGTCACGTAGAACCATGGAGCTCGGATGCTGTACACAAATCGACCGAGTAGATGCAATGCAACCAACGGCAATTCCGATATGACACTAATGCAAACACATGGGCCTATACCAATGCGAACGCATGGAGCCATCTCAATGCAAACACATGGAGCGACACAATGCTCTAGGTGGTACTTCCCCCGTGCCCGAGCGACAAAAGTCAAAATCATAGGCCTAGAAGATCCCACGATGATCTGGCACGCTAGCGAGGAATGACACCGGTCAAGCAGACGGACTGTTCATGCTCAGCTGAAAACCACCTAAATGTTGATCATCCGAGAAATGATCGCTGTGGCCGCGCTCGAACATCTCGGTCTCGGATGCGCAGACGTCTGTCCTCGAGTCTGAAATGATTTTCATCTTCAGCTCTGTCTAGCAAAGTCACAAGTCAGGTCGGTCTGGTAGCTCGCTATGTCCGCAACTCGAAGGAATCGAGCGAGCTGTGCAACGTTCTGGAATCCGATCAAGGACACGTCCAGAATTGATCAATTCGCGTCTTTGTTTGACACTCGTACCGAGGAGCTCAGCTGTTCAGCTACTCTGCCGTCCAGGAGACGTTCAATGTAAGGTATCTACCACAAGTCAAGAGAATGTTCTTATGGCTAGAAGTAAGTCCAATTTCTCTTCAGACTAGACTATTGTTCCTCTTCAGACTGTCAATTTTCTTCAGACCATCATCTCTCCTCAAACCGTCCTACCTGCTCTCCATACTTCATTCCCATTCCATCTTCTGCCAAGCTACCTCACCCTTCGAGAGCGGAAGTAGTTTCCTCCAAATCGACACAACTCAACGTTCCCCACCATGGAGGCCTTCAAGACATACTTCTTCGGCCGCTCGACAGCGGACCGCGAAGCCAGCAAAGCAGCGACATTCGCAAGACGACACGGCACGCCGACCCTAACTCACAACCATCACAATGCTTTCAGTCACCGATCTCTGGACACGGACTCGATGAAGCGGGTCGACAGCGCGATCAGCGAAAAGGGCTCAAGCCAACGAATCCGCAATGTTCTCGTCACTCAGTACACTCCCGCCGAGATCCACGAGCACAACTGGCGCACCGTCGCGCTGTGGCTCTACATGCAACAGCAGCGCAAATCACGGATCAGCGGCCGAGCGGACGAAGGCGTGATTATCAAGACAACCACAGAACCAGAGCAATATATCTGCCACCCCGCCGATCTCGAGACCACGGCTGCTGGTTTCGTAGACGCGGTCAAGATGCTTGATTACAGGGTACGTGCGACCAGCTTCTCCCACAGTGATATGAACTTGTATCGAGAGCACGAGGACTGACTGATACACAGGCCGCCATCACGATGCGCAGTCCGACCATTTCCGCCATCTTCGCCGACACGACGACGACGGACCTCGTGCCCCTGGCCGACGGCATCATGGTGCAAGTCGTGCCGGACATGGCGGCACTCGCTACTGCGTTAGATGCACACGCGTTCGCGGCATGGGTTACAGAAGCCGATTGTCTGGTGGTTTGGGACGAGCAGGCGAAGGATCTTATTGCTTGCTGTGATGCACTTGAAGAGGCGTTGATCCGGCGAGAATGGGACGCTGTGCGAATGGACACATAAAGAGGAATTTTTGATTGTGTATTATTCATGGACTACTTTCTCTTCTCGTGACGCTTCCTGATTCATCTAGAGTGCAGAAGCTATCGTACAATGAATCGTTGTGTATCGCCTCTGTAGGCATAAGTCTGTCCCGAGTCTGGAGCACGCGAATATCGACGCAGTCGTCGACTTGATCGTACCGCTTGGCGGGACAGAACTGTGAGCTGAAGTGTATTCCACGCCCTCCTCGTCGCAAGAGTAGCTCTGACATCGCTTCCCGACCGATTTCCGTACGTCGTCGGAGAGAACCCACGATGGAGGCTTGGAGTGTAGGGAAGACACCATAGCATTCAAGCATTCGACTTGACTC
>Ga0268246_10000141_pt1 | contig 56159 bp, 44 predicted proteins | sample AgamicOrSfe_FD_200242 | JGI IMG/M metagenome (GOLD analysis project Ga0268246, IMG submission 200242) | Agave microbial communities from Guanajuato, Mexico - Or.Sf.e (v2) (version 2) | ecosystem: Host-associated > Plants > Phyllosphere > Phylloplane/Leaf | place: Guanajuato, Mexico | collected... | reverse complement strand
TCTTAATATATATAATATATAAGAAGGATAACTACTACTACAATACAATCTCCTCTAACGCTTCGTTTTGAACGAATGATCTCCTTAGACGCTTCGTTATGAACGAGGCGTCTAAGGAGATCATCTAGCTAGCTTATATGCTTTAAGCTAACTAGCCAGCTAAGAGAACTTGACTGGAATTAATACAATTCATTTGGTCATAACGAAAGTTAGGGACTTATGGAGGAGGGAGAATTGTCAATTACTGCCGTTCGCTTTGAGCGAAGGCCTAGGTATCTAGTATACAAAAAATCATTATATCTCATGCTTCGTTAAAAACGAATCGTAGCTCCTTTAACTGCTTTTCATTCCATACCATCATTCATTAGAGATAAACAGCCAGATCGCTTAGCTAGACTTTCGTTCAGACTGAACGGCAACTACTCACTATCTACCTCATCATCAGTAGCAGCCTTTCTCTCCTTCTTTCTGTCTGAACGGCGCTAAAAGTAGTCCAGTTCTTCAGGACCGAACGGCAGGAGCTTAACCATCTCATCAAAATCCCAGTCACCACTATGATTCGTTAGTATCGAACGACACTTCGTTAAAACCGAACCTACTAAAGGGACTTCTAGAGAATCATCAAGTTATGCTTAGACTGACTAGTGCGCTTGATACTCTCCTACGCTTCGTTAGGATGGAACGGCCAATTCGTTGAAATCGAATTCCACTTACTTTGAATCCATTGCTATAGAGGTATAAGTACATCTCTAAGGTGGACTCCTACGGTTCGTTAGCGGCGAATCGGTGATACGTTTAGAACGAATGGCACTTACTTAAACTGGGCAACTATAAGTAAGGTAGTCGTCATCTTTATCTAGACTAATGGGGAGATCTGTCATTCGTTAGTAACGAATGGGGAAGCGGTCGTTCGATTATAACGAACCGGCGTCGTTCTTAGGGTGGCCAGCTTTGCCATCAAAGCAAGAGATGCACTAAGACATAGTGAAGCTACGATTCGTTAGTAACGAACTAAAAGCCAGCCATTCGATTAAAACGAACTTAGTGTTGCTATAGAGGAAGAATTGTCTAAAGTCCTCCTCGTTCTTTAAAAACGAATCGCGTTAGGTGGCGGGCTTCTAGGGTCCATATTTGGCGTAATAGGCATCCATTTTGTCCTTATCGCTACGATTCGTTAGCGACGAACAGACAGTCAATGGTTCGTTCAATATGAACGCGCGGCTGGCCTTGGTGTACTTCTTCTTAAAGTATGCGTCATAGCAGTTAGCGATCTTGACCTTCGTTCTGGTCGAACCGCCGTTCTTGCTGGACGAAGCAGGGGAAGACATGTTGCTAGTGATTCAGATTAGACGAACGGCAAAGGAAAAGCAATTTTTCTACAAAAACACGATTCGTTAATAAAGAACGCGTAAAGGAAGATACTCACAAAGCTCAATTCGAGCTATACTTACTAGTTGCTATAAGGAGAGAAAGAGAGGAAGGTTGGAAGGAGCGAGCTGAATATATAAACTAAAGCTGCTAAGGCTAGGTAGCAACGCTAAGTCACCAGCCGCTAAGCCTTAGCATGACTCATAGCTGCTGCCTAATTACCCCTCACTGAGCTATCTGGTTCGTGCCGCCTGAACCGCCTGCCCTTCTGTTCGTCTATGTCGAATGGGGAAAGGCTCGCGCGCGAAGTTTCCGATAGTAGATCAGTGAAGTTGCCGTTATCACTCGCCCTGGAGTTTGTTCAGAGAAACAAAAGATGTGGCAGAGCAAACCGTTGGGGCTTCAAGCTCGACGTTGGCAGTATTCTGGCACGCAGGAGAGGATCCCAGCCATGTGTATGAGCATGCCTGTGAGTGATTGGGAGTAATAAACCAACAAACTAATGGTTTGATCAGAAGAAGAAGAGAACTCTGTTGACTTGAAGTTGTGCCGTGCATAAGAGAACACGTGACATACCCGAGTTCGCCTAATCGCCGAAGCCCTGAGCCGAGGTTTCCACATTCGGTTAGGCGGTCAGCACCGAACTTGCGTGCTGAAATCTCCTAGTGTGCCGCAGTCTCCACTCCTTCTCCTCGTTCCTTCCATGTTCTATAGATGCCGTGGCTGCTCTCCGTTCATGCTACCTACGTACTGTATTTCCAGTCCACGTGGGCGGTTCGAATCATCGTGCATCAGGTCATGCCGACACGTTACAAGGCAATCGCCGGGCTGTCGAAGCTGCCAGGTCTGGAAAAGCAGCCCAAGCCGACTAAGGTACTCATGACTTGATGCGGCTCAAAGAGGCTGACTGTACAGATACACCTTCGATTAGCTATGGCCGTGGCAGCAGCTCCCGGTTTATCTTCGTATCTGCTACACGGGACTGCAAGTAAAGAAGGATCACGGTACAGTAAGGTACGATCCTCCTGCTCATGTTCACTGACGGAGATGAGCGGTCCAAGGCAATTTCGAAGGATCATCAAGCACAGCCTTATCTATCTCAAGCACGTTTCTTTGTGTTCCAAACGATCAGGTTAGCTGTACCTCCTACTTTGACTCAGCGGGACCCGCAGATCGACGTTCGCTCGTTAAAACATACCATCATCCGTCGAATGATTTCAGGTTGGCCGCAAGGGTTTCTGAATCATTGTTCTCCCCTATCTATAAGCGTAAGCGTTGGTGGCGTGCAATCTATCACATCTGCGACTAGACCAATACTGGCTGAAGCCGACCCATCGTCAGCTGCTCTCGGGGTGCTACCCACCTGTTCAGACCTCTTTCTTACACCAATTCAGCCATTATGGCGGCAACAGAAACACGGCAATAGAAGCATGTCACTGACTGGCCTTCCAATCTTCTATCCTTGAAATGTACATACCTTTTTCTCTTTCGTCTTTTTCACTCCTTATGCGCTATCATGTTTGATTACATTATTATTGGGGCAGGTGAGTCAATCCTCAAGCCAGATCAAAAGTGCATCTTCTAATCATCACCCGCAGGACCGGCGGGCCTCTGCGCAGCAAAGACCATATTACAATGCGAATCGACTGCTAATCTCATTATTCTGGATGCTGTGGGTTGAGCATACGATCACACTCCCACGAATACTGACAGACCTTCCTCAGAACACATCAATCGGCGGCGTCTGGGCGGAGAACAAACTCTATCCTGGCCTCAAGACTAATAACCTTCATGGCGGTATCGACTACACCGACTTCCCTATGCACGAGGGCTTCGGCATCGGTACGGACCAACATGTCACTGGTCAAGCCATGCATAACTATGTCGAGGCCTATGCACAAAAGCACGACCTCATCAACCGAATACGATTCTCTACCGAGGTCAGAGAAGCATCGCAACTATCGACAGGATCAGGCTGGAGACTGGTCATATCAACGCCTGATGAAGCCGTGGTCGAGACACGCAAACTAATCGTTGCCACCGGCGTGACCAACGAACCACACAGACCATCGATCAAAGGTTCCGATCACTTTGCAGCTCCAAATTTTCATTCGTGCGAGATGGGTCAATATCACACTCAGATCACCCACAATCCTTCTGTTCGTACAGTTGCTGTACTTGGCGGTGGCAAGTCCGCGTACGATGCCGTGTACCTTGCTGCAACCCATGGCAGAAATGTCGAATGGATCATGCGCAAGTCAGGCAAGGGTCCCGCTTGGGTATTTCCCGCACATACACATCTCGGTCCGATGAAAGTCAGACGAGAGGTACGCAAGACCCGCATCCAAGCAGCTATCCATAACTGACTACAGACAGAAACTCTCACTTACCCGTATGGTCTCATTTTTCAGCCCCAGCATATTCTCTGACGGTTTTACGTGGATCAGGCGCTTCTTCCATAACAATGCTTGGGGCAGGATGATCACGAAGCGGTTCTGGATACAGATTGGAGCCGCCACGCTTGCTGACTGCGGCTATGCTAAGCACGACACGACCAAGGTGCTCATACCGGAGACAAATCCCTTCTTCTACGGAACCGCTTCTGGTGTCTTGAGCTACGAGACCGATTTCTTCCAATACGTCAGATCTGGTCAGGTGCGCATCCATCGCCAGGATATCTCGCATTTGTCACCAAAGACGATCCACTTGGCAAACGGAGAGATGCTATCCGTCGATGTTCTCATCACAGCAACGGGCTTCTCAGCCAAGCCCACCGTGACATTCACACCGTCAACAACCCACTCCGATCTCGGGCTCCCAAGCACGCAACTAACGAAGTCACAACGCGCATTGTGGGAAGACCTCATGATAAAAGCAAGTCTACGCATCGAGCCTCGCTTCCCCCATTTCCTAGTAGCCCCGTTCACCAGCGCCTTCTCCTCCGACAAACTGCAATACAACCCCGGCATTGATGACGACATGCGCTATACACCCTGGCGCCTCTACCGCGGCATCGCTCCTCCGGGTCTGACATCACGCGCCCAGCACGATCTAGCGTTCATCGGCATGTTCTCGAATATCGCAAACACACTCCGGCTGGAGCTGCAATGCCTCTGGGCATACGCCTACCTGGACGGGCGGATCGACATCGACAGACACGGTGTGTTCGACGAGACGGCCCTGGTGGCCCGATGGGCCGAAGCAAGGAGTCCGTTCGGCCACGGGCGCTATTTTCCTGATATCGTCTTCGATCAGTTGCCCTACTTCGACACCCTACTCCGCGATCTCGGGCTGCAGAGTCGCCGCAAACAGACGTGGTTCAGAGAAATTTTTGAGCCGTATGAGCAGCAGGATTACAGGACTGTTGTTCCTGAGTGGCTTGCGATGCAGCGGCGTGCTGAGAGTCCCGTCGACTTGAAGGCCTTGATTGCGTGATGTGGCGTGGTGATTTTGCTTCGCTACCTTTTCTGAGCGTATTTAGCGATGTTACTATTTCGTAGACCGGCGTTTGTATAGACCATTGTACATATGTGTGGTGTGATGAATAATACAGTAGCTCTCATGGGTATCTAGTCGCTGGTATAACAAAAGCCGAATGACTGCGGATAAAGCTCATTTCGTACCACTCAGGTAAGCACCTAGAGTTACCTGTTTTCCACCGTTCAATACGTCTCGGCTGGAAGCACCTAAAGTTGCCTATTTCCTACCCTCCAACACGTCCCGGCTGGAGTAAATGCTCGCCTTGAGCCCATATGAATTGTTCGAGTTGATGCCAAGGTAGGTGAAAGCATCACACTTGTAGTAAATACCATTGCCTTCTCGTGGACACAAACCAAGCTCAACCAGCTCCTCAAGCACCCGGCGAACATCACCTTCATCGGAAAAGTCCTTGGTGTAAACGCAGATGAGAGCACGTCCACGTCCTTCAATATCGTCTGTTGGTCCAGTTGCCACCTTGGCGATATGACCAAGCCTGTTCTGAATGACACCTTCGACGACGATCTTCCATGTCCGAGAAATCTCTTTTTCCTCAGGAAAGAGCATCCACTATCAAACCATTAGCCATTGCGTGATTCTTCCCTACAGAATGACCAACTTTGCCGCAGACGGCATTTTCTTCTCTGGCTACGGCTAGCAGCTTGTCTCTCAATACTGTCCTCAGAGGGGTGAGCTTTCGAGTGATAGTGCCCTTGGCCTTGCCTTTCATCTCGTCCTGGATGCGTCTTTCGGTTCGCAGATATGTGTCAAGAAGCTCTTCGCAACGCTCAGCACAATGATCAGTAAAGTAACCAGTCTCCCGATCGTCTTTCCTGCGCTCAGCCTCAGAATTGGGATTGTATACCCACAGCCAAGGTCCTAAAGTATCGGATGACAACGGCGGACATCGATTGACAAAGTCTTGAGCTGACTCTGAAAGCTGCCAAGCATCTGGGCGGTCCTTCATCGGGTTGAACTGTTCTGTAGACAACGGCTTTGTCTGAACAGGCGACGTGCGAGATGTACGAGCGAAGAGGTTTGTGCTTTGCGCGACCTGCCATCTTCCGACAATCTCTGCATCTGACGTCTGACGGAGTCTCTTCTCATATCGACGTCTTGTTGACAACTCCCCTGCATCCTGTTTAGTCCAGCGTATCACGAGACTCGCCCATTCAGCCTCACCGACGAAATCGGACTCTTCAGAAAGCGCATCGTCGTTAGACATTGTGGACGAAGCTGAACGCAACTGTGTTGGACTGTGCAGTGGCTTCAGGAAAGGTGATTACGAGCATCGAACGAGGGGACAAATCGCGGAAAGAAACGTCTTGTAAATGCAGACCGAGATGGAAGTAATGCAGTAATTGCAGTTTCGCTTAGCCTTGGAGCTTCGTCGGAGCTCGTATGTCTGTCTTTGGAGTGAGGAGAAGAGGTCTACAATGCCTCACATGACCTGATGCTCGACTGAGAGCTGACCGCGAATATACCAGTGAAGTATGACCTGGTAGTCATCGGTGCTAAATTGAAGTGACTGAGGCTTGGTGGAACAGATAGGCGACTCGATGTGCATCCCGCAGATTTAGCCCGCCGTCATTTCCATTTGACGCGAGCGCGCGTTGACGCGTCGTCCCGTTGATTGCTCGTCCCTAAGCCAGCCAGCAACCAACCTTGAGCTTCTACCAGAACATCCTACAACCGCAATCACAATCACAAATCAAGTATGCCTCACGCAGTATCCCCGAGTTCGTCGCCGCCTGTGGCCGAAGACACAGTCATGTCAGAAGCACCAGCAGTCAACCCACTATCCAGTCAAAGCGAAGCGGGACACTCACAAGATCTACCAGCAGAGTCAAAAACGACCTTGGATGGCATGTTCGACGAAGACGACGATGATGAGTTCTCGTCGAGTGCACCCACTAATACAGCACCGTCTTCATCAACAGCCGCACAAGGAGCAGGATCAATAAAAGCATCAGACCCAGACACACTACGCGCGTTCTACCAGCGTCTCTTCCCATTCAGACAACACTTTCAATGGCTGAACCACTCCCCGATACCATCCACCGACTTCAGCAACCGCGAATTTGCGTTCGTCCTTCCAAATGACGCCTACATTCGTTACCAATCCTTCGTCTCCGCCGATCAATTCCGCAAACAATGCCTCCAAATGACCCCCGTCCGTTTCGAGATTGGACCAGTCTACTCGATGAACCCACGCGACCGCAAGTCGATACGAAAACAGAGCGCCTTCCGTCCCTTGACCAAAGAGCTCGTCTTCGATATCGACATGACAGATTACGACGAGATCCGAACGTGCTGTCAAGGCGCCTCGATTTGCCAAAAGTGCTGGAGCTTCATAACGATGGCGATCAAAGTAGTCGACGCCGCGTTACGAGAAGACTTTGGCTTCAAGCACCTGCTGTGGGTATACTCTGGACGTAGAGGAGCACATTGCTGGGTCAGCGACAAGCGGGCACGAGAGATGGACGACCAGAAGCGCAAAGCGGTAACAGGGTATCTAGAACTGATCCGCGGCGGCGACAAGGGCGGGAAGAAAGTGAACCTTAAGAGACCGTTACATCCACACATCGAGTACGTCCCTCCTCCCTCGACAGCAAACTCCACTAACGCAACCAGACGCTCCCTCAACCTCCTAAACCCGTTCTTCGCAACACAGATCCTTCTCGAACAAGACCCTTTCGCGAACCCCGAACAGAGCGCCCGCCTACTCTCCTTGATCCCAGACAAGACCCTCACGGCCGCTCTCCAAAAGAAATGGGACTCCCAGCCGTCCCGACCGTCCTCACAGAAATGGTCCGACATCGACTCCCTCGCCTCCGCAGGGCACCTCTCGACGCTCTCACCGAAGCAACTCGTGGACGTAAAGCAGGACATACGGCTGGAATACACGTACCCACGCCTAGACGCCGAAGTCAGCAAGAAGCTGAACCATCTTTTGAAATCGCCGTTTGTGATCCACCCGGCCACCGGACGGGTGTGTGTGCCGATTGACGTCAGGAGAGTCGAGGAGTTTGATCCGCTGGGCGTGCCGACTGTGGGGGAGTTGTTGGCGGAGATCGATGCGTGGAAGGGTGAGGAGGGCGAGGGAGATGCGAAAATGCAGGATTGGCAGAAGACTAGTCTCAGGCCTTATGTGGAGTATTTCAGGAGGTTCGTTGACGCGTTGATTAAGGATGAGAGCGCGGCTGCGAAGAGAGGGAGGGAAGAGGATGGCGGTTTAGACTTTTGAGGAACGACGGGCTGGTGTTTGTTGATTGCATAAGAGAAGGGATCACAGGGAGGCGTCGGAATTGAAGCGGGTTTTTTTCTGGTACCTTAGTCATGCTATAACGACCATGGAGGTGAAGATCTTCATTTGATGGCGCGCCTATTCCATGCATGCCCATTCCACGCAATAACGCTGAGCATCTACTGCACGGTATCCCGCACCGAACGCAACAATAAGAGCCGTCGCATACCCAGTCCGTGCATCACTCTCAACTCACCAAGATCCCCATTCACAGCGTCTCCCACCCACCAGTGTTGATATCACTTTCCAAGCGCCGACTAACAGCACTCTGAATGCCATGCTGGAGCCAAACATCCCTAAAAAGGCGATCATACCTCTTCTGCTCGAGGAACAACTGATGATGCCTGCGCAACGTCGGGTCCGCCTCGCCGTGCTTGTCCAGATACGGCGCGTTAGCCCAGCTACCGTTGTTACCGTGCAGGAACAAGACCATGCACTTGCGGACGTTGATGAAGAGCCCCACGCTGCCCCCGCAGACGCGCATGTGCTGCGTGCACCCACCTTGGCCGCTCTTAGTTCGGCAGCAGCTTGCTTGACTGCAGAAGATGGCGCCGCAAAAGAGGCAGACGGCCGGGTCCGTGACTTCTTTGCCGGTCGTTGGGCACCGGCGTTTGCGCGCTTCTTCTGTGAGGGCGTCGAAAGTTCTGGGCAGGCCGACCAGCTCGAAGATGGCGGGGTGGGAGAGGTCGGGGGAATATCCGTTGTCGCTTGCGTCGTACCATACCTTGGCGTGATGCATCCAGCGGGTAGCGAGAGCGCGGCTCGCTTCGCCAGTCGGTGTCGCTGAGCCGAAGCTCGACAACATTTCGTCGATCGAGGGCAGGCGTAGAAGGGTTGTGAGACGGTCGATCTCGTCCGCGTCCGGATTCAGCTCGTGCTCGACGACGGCAAAGTCGACGCCGCAGCGGATGTGGAAAAGAATCAGGGCTTTGCGCAAGAATGCCAAAGCGTATGGTCTCAAAGCTTTCGTTACGACCGTCATCCACAATGTTATCTTTTTGCTTGTCGGTGCCAGGGGTAGCATGTTCTTCCACCATAATTGGTCGACTATTGGCACAAAGTCTGTAGGGCCAACTCGCTCAGATACCTCCGCCTGAAGCAGCGAGTCGGGCACTGGGGCATACGCCATGTAAGCAATGCTGACTTTGACCATCTCGGCCAAGAAACATGCGCGCAGAACGTGATGTCCCGTCTTATCCCATGTCGTTGGTTGGAAGACTGCACAGTGCGTCAAGTAGAGAAAGATATCGTGACAGAACAACTCGTTGTACAGCTCGCCATACTCGGACTTACGTGTGCCAAGTAATGCGGCCAAGTGTCGCGTTTCAATTTCCTCCAATTTCTCATTGTGAACCATGTCGGGCTCCAATGCTTTCTTGCCGAGACGACGAAGGGTGACATACGATGTCACTGTCTCCGAGATGATCCGTAGGTTATTGAGCGAGAGGTCCGAGATTGAAGACAAGCAGCTCGGATACCCAGCTACACCACGACTGGCTATTTCCGCCGCCGAGATCGAGTAGCCGAGAGTGTCTGCAAGGGCGGCTTCGTGATTCGTTGAAAGTTTCTGCCAAGTCTGGTTCCGGGACGTCTTGATATTATTAGCTACAAAGGTTTCCTGGATCCTCATATACGCGCGGTCCAGTTCCTCCGCTGTACTAGGCAGCGCCCTTGCCGCACTTTCGACTGGAGTCTGAGAGGCAATCTCGCGACCAGCAGAAAGAAGAGCGGCTAAGGACTGAAGCGGACCTGTCCGGACGGGAGACGTGGTCCTTGCTATTGGTGTCAGCGTTAGGGTATCTCCATCAGCGATGACGGATGGCGCAAGTTTCGCATTGAAAGTAGACTTGACATATGTCTCTGCTTGTAATATGCTTGCGGTCGTGCTTCCAGAAAGCCTGTCCGGACGTTCAATCATGGCCATCTTCCGATCAGCATCTGCGAGGTCAGAGTTAACCCATCTCTCAAACGACTGCTCGGTGGCAAGAGCACCAGGGTATGTCTCCTTCTTGGGTTTCCAGATTAGCGGGATGAACATGTTTCCGAGCGCCTTGCATAGTGGGCAAAGAAATTCTTTTCTGGCTTGACTTTCCGGGTGATTACGGGCAATCTGTTGTGAATGTCTTCGGTAGGTCGATGTCAGATATTGCTCAAAGCAAGACCAGTGCATGATGTGGCCGCAGCTTGTCGTCACAGGACCTTCCTTGACGAGCGGGTGAGGGTCTTGGTTTGTTGTGCCACTTGTGGCTTCGCTAGCCACTTTCTCGCATTCCGCACCATTCGGGAACGTCACCGATAGAACCTTATGTTCTTGCACCCAGATCTTGGTGCCGTCCGCAGTGGTCTTTTCCACATCGACTGTATGTTTGGATGCAACGCCAAAAGGACGAATTGATTCTGCGGAGCGGTCGAGATTCTTCGGAGTGTTAGAGACCTCATCGAAAAAGTCGTCATCTCCAAGCGGAGTCTGTCTGAGGATACGACTTTTGCCAACGAAAGCAAAGCAGCCATACAAACGGTCGTCATTCGTCTCTTCTTGACAGAGCATGCACGGGTCTGCCGGGTATGGGCGTACAGTTTCTGTTTCTGTTTCTTCACCCACATGCATGTTGGCATCTTCCTCATCGCTGGCGTCTTCTACGCCCCAATCTATACCTTGATTCGTGAGGAAAGAGCTTTGCTGTTCTTTAAATTGCGCCATTACCCGTGCTTGCCTTTCCAACGCTTGTCGCTTCTTGGTTTCACGGTCCTCGGCTTGTGCAGGCTGTGTAGGGCCGGCGGATCCAGAGGTACCAAGATTGTGACTTGCGAACAGTTGAGGTTGCTTCTCCCGAGCCCGACTGATAATGAGGTTTATTCTCGGGTGACAGGCACTGAACTTGTCTTTTTGCAGGATTTCTTGCAAGTAATTCAGGATCGAATCATCAGACCCTTTGAAGAGGTTCTCGACGAAGCTCGGGGTGCCTTCTGGTTCCTGTTGGGAAACATCCTCGGCGATCGCGATCAAGATCAGGTGAAGGACAACGGGTAAGAACGCCTCAAGCCTGCCATTAGGCACCGGAATGGAGGTCTCTGGTACTGTAGACATCTGGATTACTTTGAGAGTGGAAGCCAATGTGCGTGCAAAGAGGTTAGTTCTGGTAAAGGAGGAGAGGGAGTGGAATAGTCCAGAAGTAATTGGCGGCAGGTGTGGCTCGGGAACAATGTCTGCAGGACTTTTGCCATTCTTCTTGGCCAGTACACCCTTGATGATGGTTTCCGAGTCCTCCCGCATGTTCTTGGTGTAAAAGACATGGTATGGGTCGATCAACTCGATGTTCTCAGGCAGCAGCTCATAGGTACCGGAGTCACTGAGACCTCCAGGAGCTCGGAACTTGGTCATGCCCTTGAGTACGGCATCGAACTTGTCCGAGTCATGAATGTGCTCCGTCAAGCGGTTGATCAGATCCGAATACGACAACGGCTTGAAGCACAGCACGTGAGCGATATCCCTTTGTATTGCCCTGACAGTTGGCTTTTCGCCTGTGACATCGGGCAAGAGATCCTCGCGCTCGCTGAGCAAAACGACCAAAAGGTTGAAGAATTCCTCGATCACATCAATATGCTGCGGAGTCTCGAAACCTTCTGGTTTTTCAAACCTGCCTTGAACCCAATTGGTCATATCGAAGCGGTCAATTATTTGGGCCAAGAAACGCTCTCCTGGCATTTCTGTTCCAGAGTCACATATCACAAGGCCCGCTTGCAGCATGAAGATGTCTCTCTGAAGGGAATGGTCTCGTTGCGAGGTGCTGCGATAGGCGAGCATCTGATGTCGTAGCGTGAGACCGTTTCTGATCCACATGTCTGCTCTAATCTGGGCCTGCCAGGCCATCACACGCAGAGGCATGTCGAAGAGGGCGCTCAGTCTGTCTTCGGATCCAACAAAAGCCGCAAAAGGTCCATTCTCAACTGGAGTAGTTGCTGGATATCCAGGTACCCTGATATCCGCTACATCGAAGAGGAGTAGTTGGCGGGCTTGGAAAGCGCTCATACTCTTTCCGGCTTGCAGAAGCCATGACAAAAGGTAGTGAAGAGGGTGGTGAAAGCTCATGGATTCGTGTAGCACCCTGACTTTGGGTAAAGTAATGGTAGAACCGGAACTAAGGGAACCTTCAACCTTGGTGAACCCAATCTCTGACTTGAGCTCCGAGGTTGTAAAACGCTGCCATTCTAGACCGAGGGACGCAGTGGTCGCAGCCGCTCCCACGCTTCTGATGGCAGCCATGATCATTGGTAGATCGTTCTGATCATTTGATGGTAACACGAAGCCCTGAGCAACGAAGCGGCAGAACTTGACAAGGTCCCTGATAAGCTGTGCAGCGCTGGCCCAAGCATCTGTTTCGTATTCGACATGCTCACCGACAGCACGTATGTTCGGACAAATGCCTTGATGAAGCTTGACAAGATCCAGAAACTGCATTAGATACTGCGGTTCTGTCCGGATCTTTTCCCGTACGAACGGTGATTGAAACATATACCTAATGTCTCCGTAGAAGTGTAAGAGTCGTCGATTGGTAGCGGTGCCTGCATCCAATGCGAGGGTCGTTCGGGTGCTGACATCCTTCGGGTAACCGACTTGCCTGGTGGTCAAGAAAGTGTAGAGGATGGCTAAAAGATTGGTGAGGAAGTTTGCTCGGTCGATAACTTCTGCTGCAATAGTTGGTGTGGTCATCAGCTGTACCGAAAGGTGAATGATGGAGTGGTCGGGCTCGCGATCCGCGATTAGGTAGAGCTGAGACAGCATGGTGTAGAGACCAGCGAAGCGGAGTCCCAGGACTCGCTTGAATTCGGGGACTGTGATCATGGTGCTAATGTAAAGGTCGCGGAGCAGAACACGCAGGGTCCTCCATAAGCGCAAGTCGTAAAGAATCAGATGATCAATTCGTAGACGTTCCCAGAGATTTTCTGCGAGGGGCCGGTCGCCTTGATCCAAACTCTCTCTCGGCCTCTCTAACCAATAATTAGGAGGCTTGGGCTTTCGACTGCGGTTGTGATGCTTGGGTGTTTTGGGAAGCTTGGTCTCTGTCATTGGGTTACTTGAATCCCCTTCATCAGACTCTTGAGGCGTCATCATCGTTACTGATTGGCTGTCTGTAACGGAACCCTGTCTTGAACGGGTGATTCCTGCTTGCCGAGCGCCTGGAGGCGGCGGAGGCGGTGGATATCCAGCGAGTGTGGCTTCCAAGATCTCATTTGCTGCGTCTTCTGCGTCGTCTTCCATTTCGACATCAGCTTCGTTATCTGGTGGAACCAGGACAAGAGTGTCACCGTCTTCCTCGTCATCTTCCCCGTCGTCCATAGGCTGGAGAGCGCGTTGGAAAATACCATTTGTTCGCAGAAGCTCGTTTACGGTCGCTAACGCGTCTGCATTCGGCTCAGCATCAGCATCGACACCTTCATCGTCTGCCTCTTCCTGCTCGTCATCCATTTCTTCATCTTCGTCTCCGTCGTCATCGTCGTCGTCGACGTTCTGGGTAGGGCCTGTTATGATTCCCCCTACCAGAACTCCAGCCTGTCGTAAGGTTCTGATATAGCGGTTGTACTGCTTTCTCTCATGCTTACTGTCCTCGGCTTCATGATCATGAATTCCTGACTGGCCGACTTCGCCGTTTGTCTTCTGACTGCCTACATTCCAACGTCCCAGAAGCTCGGTGCAGATGGTGTACTTCAAGATATACCCATCGGACCCCACACTGCAGCCGGAAATGTCCGAGAGCCAGTCGATCATGGTGTGACACATGTGCTCGCGGAAAGTGTCCCTTGAAGAGCGGACTGTGACTGAGACTTTGATCTGCTCGAGAATTGTTGCCATGTCGAGTATTTTGGGCAGGTCTGTTGCATAATGTACTATGGCGCGCCCTATCTTATCGACTTCAAGAGCCTTTTGCTTGCCAAAACTTCTTTTTTCTTTGCATGCCCTTGCGACCTGATCTGTCACCCCGTCGAAGGTATGCTTTTCGTCGTTCCAGAGCACGAGGGCATACTCGCATGGTTCTTGCAGTTCCTCTGCTCCGTGGTAGCGGTCTGGGTTCAGTCGCGAGCGGCTTTCGTCGGCTAGTACGGAAGACAGGGTCTTTGGTAGTCGCAGCTGCTCTGGAGAGCACGACAAGACGTCGCAAAGAAAGTCCAGCACCCTACCAATTGTCATCTCCACCAGCTGGACGACCTCGTCTGGCAGATCGGGAGCCTGCGCGGTCTTTCCAGAGGATTTGTTGACAGATGCTGCTTCTGCCTTGTGAATGGCACAGCATACGGGGCGTGTCCATGCCTCTTCATCTCCACAGTCACAGCATCCGCCATTGCCTGAAGAGACACTGACCAAGATCTCGTGACCATCATGATCGGACTCGGCGAAGCATCTGGCGCAAAGAACGCAGGTGTCGTCAAAAGCGCAGGTTTTGCAAACGTATGTAGATTCTCCGCTGATAAGAATGTGTCCACATGGACGTCCTCTGGCAGCTTCTGTGTATTCTGCTCCTTCGACCGCGCCTTGTGCTTCTCTTAATCTCCAGGTTACTGCGGGATCTTGTGGAGGGCCTTGTGGAAAAAGTAATCGCCAGCGAGAGTCATCTCCCCCGCCGACTGCGCCAACCAAAGAGCGAAAGAGGATTTGTCTTAGATGCTTGTCGGCCTCGTCACTCCAGCGATAACCGTGAACCGATGTGTGATTTCTCAGGCGAGTCGCAAGCAGCCAATCGTAGTGGGGATGGAGCGTCATTCTGCCGGGCTGGACTGTCATCCAAGATCGTGGTGTACGCTCATCTGGTTGAGCGATTTGAAAAGCAGAGTGCGGTGAGAAGAGGTCGTATTATTATTATTGAATATTTGGGCATGTCACATGTGAAGCAGTCGCGGCCGCATTGTGTTGTTTGCCAGCGGCAGCCTGAGTGCATTTCACGAGATGACGTCGGCACCTTCGAAGTATGCACATGTGGTCGAGAACAACGTGATACAATCACATCTCGGACATGCTGAACATCAGAACGTGGAAAATCGTACTCACTAGCAAGGACACCTTACAGTCTATATTCGGGAACGGTCACTGCTATAAAGTGGTAGATTACTGTCGATTGTGAAGATTGATCACGCCGAGTAGTGATTTCAGTTATAGTAGAACAGCAACTCTCGACATCAAGGGTTCATCTCATTATCACATTGCGCAGACAAAATGATGAGCCACAACGATACTGGCTGAAGCATGTGTTCTTTAAGTGCCGTTCTGAACAATAGTCTCTATGTTTCAGCGGACCTCACACAGTATACCCAGACAATAGAAAAACTGCATCCCCGGGCCAAGCATGGTCAGAGTGTTGTGACACGAGGCGTAGGGGCCATGCAGTGCGACAACAATGGGGCTACGCCGGATAGAAGAGGCAGTCGTCTAAGCTCTATAGCCAGAGTACGCGATCGGTCGAACAAAGACTTCTAGAATTTTGTACGATCGATTTGAATGCTGTCTGATGTTCTACTCTTTCCCAACACACCAACGCTTCGTCATGTTCTACTCGTCGTCATCGTCGTCCTTCTGGAGGTATTGCTGCTTGATGTCCTTCCATTGACGCTACAAGGGGTTAGTATCCAATGTTCTAGAGGTCCATATTTCCGCAGACGTACGCCTTTGTTGACCATATCCCATGTGCCGTTTGAGACTGTCTCGAAACCGCTGCCAAATTATCAGATATTGATTGTACTGATGCGTGCTGTTCCCGGCCTGTACATTTCCATGGCGAATGCGGTCGCGAAGACGCTTCCAAGCATGATAGTGTTGCTTCTGAACAAAGTGCTGATGGCGCGTTAGTCTTTGAAGGAGTCGCGACAGCCGCAAGTCTCGTTGGGATGGTATCGTCGTACTTGTAGAGGGTACCGAAGAGCTGGACGATCTGATTAGCTTCTGCGCGGATCTGGCTGGAGTCAATCGCGACTCACAGTGGCCATTTTGACTGGTCTGGAGCAATGCTCAACAGCGATGAGATTCGATTGTAGAGGTGAGGGAGGGTTGTCGCGGAGTGTAGAGGCAATTGATGTGCTTCGATGTGGTTAACTTGACGAGTTGAAGTTCTACAAGAATTGGCCAGCTCTGATTGGCTGCCGGCTGGAGCGACCGAGCCCTAACAGGCAGGAACATTGCACTTCCCTTTTACTCTCCCGACACTTCACATTGCACTTTCTTATACCTTGAGCGACTACAACTGCCATGCCTCCTTCGGCGACAGGGGCTGCACCCACGAAATCTGGTATTGTCACTGGAAAAGACGGAGAGCGACACATTCCTTCTTCGGTCAGACCAGACGGCACCGTGCGCAAGGAGATTCGAGTACGACCTGGATACCGCCCTCCGGAAGATGTAGAAACATACAAGAACAGGACTGCACAAGCATGGAAAGAAAGGGGCAGTGGTGGAGTGCCCGGCGCGGATGCCATTGATACAGAATCCGCTACTGCGGCCGCCAACAAGAATGCAAAGCGGAGAGAGGCGCGCAAAAAGGCTGCTGCGGCCGAAAAGGATCAAGGCGAAGAGACAGCCAAGAACACTGCCCCAGCACCGAAGGTCGTGCCACAGGAGGAGCCGGTGGATCCCGAGGCAGAAAAGGCAAGAGAGGCACGCAAGTTGTCCAAGAAATTGCGACAAGCTCGTGAGCTGAGCGAGAAGAAAGACAAGGGCGACGCGTTGCTTCCAGAACAATTTGAAAAGGTCATCAAAATCAATGAGCTCATACGCCAACTCGATAAGCTTGGATTCGACGCAGAAGGAGAGAAGAAGCCTTCGGCGTGATCATATCACTATCAGTATGGTCTCGACTATCATCTCGATCATTCCAGCACCACCTTGACCAGGATCGCTTGAACTGTAACCGTCTCGAACAGCCCGAATGCCGACTCCCTTCTGACATATACCTCTGAAACACTGACTTGCACTTTGTCAGATTTCAGTGCGGAAGGCGACCCATCAACTGGCGATTTAGACACGCACGGGGGCTTCGAACTTCTGGAAAACCATCCTCTCTTCTTTCCGGCCTCCTCGGTGGTCAAGGCTACTTTACCTTCGGCTTCCTTTGCGTTGAGGTTGTGGGAGACACCAGTGGTGAGCAACAGTTCTGACCGCAGTTCCACTAAGACCTCTTGCTGGGTCCAGAACTCAGTACTGTCACCCTGGTCCTGCAACAACACGAGCAGAGGCTTGCTGTCCGTCATGGTCTCGGTTCTCAAAGCGGCATCCTCCTCTGTAATTTGTCAGTACGGCTGGCTTCAATTTGCAGAAACAATACACACCAGTAATATCTTGACCTGATGGGACGAAGACAAGAGTCGATCTGGACAGGCCACCTTGCGCTCGACTGTTGAGAATCTTCCGAACCTGAGCAGCCATGGCATGAATCCGTTCTGCTCGACCACATCTCAATTCAAGTCGCAAGTCGAGCTGGCCGGCATAACCCTCAGCTGGTAAGGCCTTGGTGTCGAGCGACGATTTGCTTTCTTCCTTGACGTAAGGCGGTGGTGCATCCATTGTGTAACATAAGATGGAAGAGGTCAGGTGTGCTCGATTAAACTTGTTGTTCCAATGCGATGAGCGAATTTATTGGTTGGCAGCAACACAGCAGCAGTACAGTCATACAGAGCCAAGCCTCGCGCAACAAAGGGCTGATCACCGGATGCCTTCTAGAAACTAAAGCAGGGCGCTTACGGCATTCTCGGCATGCCGTGCGTCTTGGAATTACCTCAAATGTTAGCAAAATAGTCTCAGATCCCCGCCAAGTTGCCTGAAATTCGGCACAGCCTGCCGTATACCAACACAGTACAAAAGCTTCACGATCCTGCATAGAGTCTTGGCATCAAGTGCACCAACAAACTTCTCTGTCATCTTGCATTCGATCACATGGCAGGCTGAGATGTAACAACTTTCTTCTGGCAACGAACTCATCGGGCAGTGTCGGAGCCATGCGCAGTAAGTCATACGCTCGCGTGAGTATGAGGTAAGCTTTCCAGCTCTGTGGAGGAATTTGTCTCATTGGCCCGCCCACGTTCGTGCCATGAGGTCGATCTTATCATTCACATATATAAACGCACACTCCACGGTTGCTTGCATCTCCCATAGGCGTTGGCCGCAACACACATATCTTCATCATCCATTACCCCTCATCTCGATCAAATCCTCATCTACACATTGCTCACCAGTCAACACCGCCAAGATGTTGTGGTTTCACATTTCCGATCCCAATACCTACCTGGTCCTCACCGGTGCTGGTATTGACACAGTCAAGATTCAGAAGAAGGCCTTCGTTATGCCCTTTCAGCGCGTCACCAGAATCAGCATTACTCCTTTCGATTTCTCCATGTCACTCCACGCCATGACCTCTGAGAAGCTCAAATTTTCCCTTCCAGCAGTCTTCACCATCGGTCCACGTGATGAGCGCAAGAGTCTGGAGAAGTATGCAGTCCTCCTCACCGGCAATTCCGACGGCGTCGTCAAAGCAGCCAAGGGTGGCGCTGTCATTACCGGCCGCAACCACGTTCAAGACATTGTCAAAGGCATCATCGAGGGAGAGACCCGCTCTATCGTCTCGACCATGACCATGGAAGAACTCTTCAACAAGCGTCAGATTTTCAAAGAGAAAGTCATACAGCATGTCCAAGCAGAGCTCGACCAGTTTGGTCTATGCATCTACAACGCCAACGTCAAAGAGCTTCAAGACATGCCCGGCTCGCAGTACTTCGAGTTTCTGTCGAAGAAAGCTCACGAAGGCGCTCAGAACCAAGCCAAAGTTGACGTCGCTAACGCGCGCATGATCGGAGAAGTCGGAGAAGCCGAGCGCCAGGGCGAAAACCAAGCAGAAATCGCCAAGATCAACGCACACACCGCGGTTCTGGAGACAGAGCGCAAGATCGAGCAAGCCGCCGCCGACTCTGAGCTCAAGCGCCGCCAAATCGACTTTGAGCGTGGCCTGACACTCGAGCGCATCAACGCCAACCGCGCCGCCGAGCAGCGCGAAGCCGAGCTGCAGAAGACGGTCGAGCAGAAGCGCGCCGAAGCCGAACTCGAGCGACTCCGCGCCACCACCGTCACAAAAGCCAAGATCGACCGCGAGAGCGCGCAGGAAAAGGCCGATGCGTCGGTGTACTCGGCGACGAAAGCGGCTGACGCGAAGAAATATGCCGAGAACGCCGATGCTGAGGCCCGTCTCTACAAGGCTGCGAAGGACGCCGATGCGGCGCTGTATACCCGCACGCAAGCCGCCGAGGCCGGGTTGGTTGCGCAGCGCAAAGAGGCCGAGGCGACGTTCGTGACCAAGACGCGGTTCGCTGAGGCGGATCTGGTCGCGAGACAAAAAGAGGCGCAGGGTCTCATGGAGATGGCGAAGGCGTACGGCGCGCTGGCTGATGTTCTTGGCGGACCGGCGGGTCTGATGCAGTGGTTTATGCTGCAGAATGGGGTGTACGAGCGCATGGCGGAGGCGAACGCGAAGGCGGTGCAAGGCTTGCAGCCTAAGATCAGTGTTTGGAACACTGGTGCCGCGGATGGCGCTGGTGTTGATTCCATGGCTCCGATTCGCAATCTCTTGCAGATGATGCCGCCTATGCTCCAGTCGATTCAGGATCAGACTGGTGTCTCGCCTCCGAGTTGGTTGGCTGGTATGCCGCAGACGCAGGGTGTTGATCTGCCTGGGATGAAGAATGGTGAGCTCATCACAACTGGCAGCAGCGGCAAGCATGGCATGGTCAATGGTCACAATGGGGTCGATGGTGGCAAGTAGTTAGTCTGCTTTTGATATACCCGTGAGAGTCTTATTAATACTGCATGAATTACCACACTGTTTCTTGATGGCTGTAAGCCCGCCCGTGTCTGGAACATGCTGTCGCCGATGGGAGTTGCGGTACGGTTGTCGTACTTTGTGATCGCGACCTGTCAGCAACAGTCCACCACGGTCCCTTTGTATGATTAACAACGTAGCATTATGATCGGACACCAAGTATCACTTGCAGAAATGCAGAAATTACGGAATGGTTCTTCATGTGAATGCACGAACAGCAACGTTTCTTGGCTCCGAACATGGCTCCAAACCACCTGTCGGAGTGACGATGGATGTCGGAGGTTGACAGCGGCGAAAGCCCAGAGACTTGAGATAAAAATATATAATTTCTATATTGCTGCTTCTTTCAGCACTGGCAATCTCGGGCTTGTGGTCTAGCGGTATGACGCCTTCTTAGCATAAGAAACACGATCATCGTGTACTCACGTCAATCCTTTCCTGTACTAAGTTGGAGGAGGTTCTGGGTTCGACTCCCAGCCAGTCCAAGTTTTTTTGCATCGCACTTTCTCTGTGTTTCGGTTGTGCATCTCTCTCCTCCAATGTCTAAAAAGGTGGTGGTCCATTTTTGACAGATTGCATGGCGATGTTCTCAGGGAAACAAGGTCTTGTCAAAGCGACTGTCGCTAGGAACGACGCTTACGTGCTGCGAAGGACAAGGAGGCATTCTCCAATCAGAGTAATTAGAGTCAACAGCAGAACATCTTTGAAGCAGCACGAGAGCAACAGACAGACCGTCCAGGCTTATGCAAAGATGACCAAGGCCGCCGCGATCACTGCACGTTGATGAAGCGACTAACACTTGACTCTCCCTTCCATAACCTCGACAGCAGACCCAATCAGCTCAATCTTCGAGACCTCACCCTTCTCATCCATGGTAACATCAACACCGATATCACTCTGTCGTCCCATCTCGACCGCCTGCGTCATTGCAACCTTGACGACTTCACCTTTGACGCCCTTCTTCATGGCCAACAAAGCCGCCAGCCCACAACTCGCGCTGCCCGTAGCAGGATCCTCAAAGCTTCCCTCGATCATGCGCGTGCGCACCTGTATAGTTCCGTCCGTGCTCTCCATGGGCACGTAGTACATACTCATCAGCACGCCCCGGTCCCAGCCCTCATCGCGCTGATAGTTGAAGTCGGCACCATGCAGACCTACTGAGGCGAGAGCAGCCAGAGTCGGCAGCCGCACGTAGATGAACGTCATACCGTGCACGATACTCATGACCCTGATACTATCCGCACTAAGCTCCTGTGATGTAGAGCGCAGGTGCTGCTCCAGCGCCGGCTGCAGGGCGTACAGCGACGGGATGTCATAGTCGCGCTCGTGGTAGTGGATATTGAACGGAATAGCAGCGCGCGCGGTGCGGCTCTCTGCATCGTAGAAGAGGTCAATGGGTCCGGCTTTGCAGAGGAATCTTCCCCTCGCGGTGCGCGAGATGGTGCTGAGGGCGTAGACGGCGGTGCCGATGGTGGGATGGCCTGCGAAGGGGACTTCGGCGTTGACGAGGAAGATGTCAATCTTCCATTCTGGGATGTTGGACTTGCTACCCGGTGCTGGCAGGTGGATAAAGACAGTTTCTGAGTAGTTGAACTCGCGCGCGATGGTCTGTTTTGTCTCTTGCGTTATGGAAGTGCCGTGGGGGACTTTGACGACGGCGAGTGGATTGCCTAGGAACCGGGTCTGTGTGAAGACGTCGAGGGTCACGAAGTCCATGATTGGTGATGTGCTGTCGTTCGGTGGCCAGGCGGTCTTGGTATTGCCTATTCGTGGCTGTTAATGTGGCTCGAATCGATACCGTGAATGTCAGCCACAGCAGTTCCAGTTGCTCGATGATGGTCCGATTCCGGCCCGAATCTAGATCTCAGTCTTATGGTTCGGATGTCAAAGATGTCTCGCGGTTGTTAGTACCGTTATTCGGTATGCTTGTTCCGACCAGAAAAGGTTGCCTCGTGCCAGCCAGGATTAGCAGCAAAAGCCGACTGTTGAAACGGCTAAAGGTGTTTCGCTTGCCACTGTGGCTCGATTGAACGGGTAGAGGCGAATAAAGTATTGCTGAAACAAGTGTTCTAGACTTGTGAGTGTGAAAAGACTTCAATGTCAAAGATGACAGATCGATCGTGGTTTTATACGTGAGGTTGTGGTTTGGTGGATATCTGGGAGTCATCTGGCGTTCGAGTCACTCGGGACGGGCATCGCACGCCCTACGATTTCCTGATTCGGAAGGAGCATATACAGCATCTATCTCAGGTAGGCATTGCAGTAGAAGGAGATGTATAGTGAATTGGTTTAGATAATTTTGATCATTATTGGCAAATATCTACTTCACGCTCCCTTATGGCTATGCCTTTTCTATGCAATCTCTTTTGCCCCTCCGTTGGTCATTATCATACAAGACATTAGCTGAGAGACAAGTCTCCAACCAGTAAATAGCACGAGACTGGGCAAAGCCGGTCTTCAAGAAATCCAATGCGAGCTCGTGAGAGCATGGTATCTAGCGTTGCGACGAAGAAAACAAAAACGGTGATGTGGATAAAGTCGATGGAGCAGATCAGTGGGCAGAGACCGTCGCGACCTTGGCCTCGTAGTCGAGGCGCTGTCTCTTCATCTGTTCTGCATCGAAAGCTGGCGCGACGCTCTCTGATCTTGATGAGAGATTACGTCTGAAGTTGATGCTGCCGAAGCTCTTCATCTTCCTGATGCCCTTTGGCTGGTCGTTGGCAAACATGGAAGTAGTCTCGGGCACTTCGGAGATGATCTCACGAATCTCTGGTTTGCCGCGGGTCATGTTCTTGAGCTCGCGAGCGATCTTCTCAAGAGTACTGGTGCTCTTGTAGCGGGTGATTGGGGGACGCTGCTGAACGGCTTGCTCGGCCTTGTCCGAAGTGGTACTGGCGTTGCTGGACTTGCGAGATTCGGCGAGACTGATACCAGAGTCGACCTTACGACCACCACGCTTGTCAGAGAGCTCCTTGAGGCGAGCTGGGTCGTCGGCGGTGGAGATTGCTGAACACTCGTCAATCATGCTGTTGGCCAGTACGAGGTATTTCTCGAGCGTCTCGCGGACTGCAGGCCAGCCGTTCTCCTCGTCTGGACGTCTGCCTTGCTCCGTGAGGTTCTTGAGGAGATATACACCCTTCTTCTCGACGGCGGTGATGTACCTGAAGAAGGCATCACGCTGCTGTCTGAGTATGGCAGGAGTGAGCTGAGGAGTTGGTTGAGAAGAGACCACTGGTGGGTAAATGGTGTTAAGCATGGCGACACAGTTGTGCTTGCTGAACGGAGTCAACTGAAGCTCGTTCAGGAGCATCCAGCGACGGAGTGAGATATAGAGTTGAGTATACAGTGCATTGATCTTGTGTTCCTTGGCGTCGATTGACTTGTACCACTCAAGAACACCAGGGTAGCGATCGGCAAGAAGAGCCTCGGCAGAGTCAACAGTGTCGAGGTTGATGTCAAGACGCTCGAGGGCACCCTTCATAGCCCTGCACCTGCGAGTCTCGAGGTCCTTGAGATAGTCTAGTCCAGTCAAAGCTTGGGTGAAATCAACAAGCTCAAGCTCGTAAGCAAAACACTTGCGAAGAAAGGATGTAACAAAGCTCGGTGGAAGCGAGTTTTGGTGGGTTGGCATCTGCGATATCTCGGCCATCAGCGATGAGGTGAGTTGCTGAGCAGCTGTGTCGTGTTTGAATTGGAAGGTAGGAGAAGTCGGCGAGTCGCCTGAGCTGGAAGAGGCGGACGAACCAGGCAAGGCAGGTAGCGGCTGTGCGCGAGGCGCGAGGTTCAAGGTGTACATTGTCCTGAGCGGAAGCTCATATGTACCCGGGTAGCTGAGAATGTGTTCTAGGATGAGTCTGTGACCATTGGAGCTCGATGATGAGCTGCTCTCCTGGGACACAGTCCGCTGATGCATGGCAGGACGCGAAGCCATTGTTGACTTGACAGATCAGTATCGATAGAGAAAGAAGTGGAACGCAAAGTCAGGCAGCGGTGGGTCGGATCAGATCCGAGAGTGTGATTGAAGGTGTCAAAAGATGGCCAAAGTTTGGATGACAGGCAAAGCAGTTGATATCTAGTCGTGGTCAGAGGCAAAAATCCAGACCACAATCAGAGTATCGATAGATTGATTCTGTGATTTGAGTGATTGTATTGCTATTTCCAAGCGGCTGGTAGAAGAGCCGCAACCAACGGTGCCGTCGTCGTCGTTGTGGTCGTGCGGTGTGAGAATTGTATGCAACGGTCAACGTGCGGTCCAGATTTCCAGATCTTTGAAATGTCAAGGACGGGTCGATCAACGGTCGTTCGTATACCAAATGATCGGTAAAGAGTATACAATAATCGACGGAAGAGTGCTTGCTACTGCAGAACTGTCAAGACGCAGATGCAGTGGTTAGATGAAGTGGATGAGGGAGCTGTCATATGTAAAAGGTGCAGTAGAAGGCAGATCCACCGGGCAGCCAGACAGACAGAAGCAGCTAATAAGGGTGGGTTATCAAATGCTCCCGTCCGCCCGTCGTGTGTCAAGGTTGTTGGGCTGGCCACACGAATGTCAAAGCAATCTGCAGACAGTGCAGAGAAGCAGAGGCGGACGCGTTTGTGTTGCGTTTGAATCCGTGGTCGGCGCCAGGCTCGTGCGTTGCTTGGCGGGCGATTGGTGCTTTGAAGTTTCCGTGGCGCAAAGCTATCAAAACTCTATATTTTCTAGCACTTCCAAGCACGGCAAGAAAACGAAAACACTGGAGCTTGCTCTGGCAATCAATATCTGTAGCTTCTGCAAATGAACCCGATCAGGTCAGAAAATCCTAGGGTCTGACATGCGGAGGTCGATCGAGACGTCGAGCTTGTCGTGAACCTCATCGATCGATGGTTGATGTATCGATGGCAGGGTTAGGGAGAAAGTGTATGAAGAGGACCACGATTTGGAAGCACATATGCAGAGTGAAAAAGGTAGTCACGATGGACGCATCTGTGGTCTCAACCACGACTGGAGGATATACAGTCCGCATATGCACAATGATACCTTATTGATGTACTAAGATACTGTACATTACTGTATCGCGATAATTGCCGGTATAGCTAAAGTATGCAGGACCAGAGATTAAGGTACCATGGCTCCTTCTGTCGATTATTATTGACGATCTGTTCATGCTTTCTCAACCTCTGCTACATGTTGACTCCGTACAGTATGTTGCGAACTAATTTATTGCCGTTCTTGCTCTCGTATACAGCTTGGATTGCGATGTTCACCTTGCCACCCGGAGTCTTCCATGGTCGAGCGCGAACATCTGCACGTCAACGTACCAGATGACTCTCGTGGATGGTCGGTGGTGGACGCATTGAACATGAGTTGTCCAGTCCTTTCGCTGTCGTCGACATCAACAGCGGCTCGTCCGACCTTTCATCCCAGTCCTTCCACGCGAGTCTTGTTCATTGGTCTTGTTTAGCGCAGTCGACCTTCCCTGCTGCAGCCAAGCGACAGAGTGATCACTCTCTCACTTGCTCAAGAAGGCAAGCACAGTATTGGACCGTGCCTGCCGTACCTGGACCAGTGCGCGAGCCTACTGCAGCGTACCTGCACCTTCCTCTGGCTGCATATTCGCGGCCCATCCCGCTTCACATCCTCATCCCGCATCTTTGGAATCCTTCCCGGTTGTCCTCATTTTGATATGATTCTGAACTTTCTGAAGCAGACTTCCATGTCTAGTATTAAACCCACTCGGCTAATGCAGACGATATCCTTACCTGCGGACAGGCCGAGATGTATATTGATCTTATATATGGCATACTTTTCCAGGATCCACGATCTTGGCCTTTGCTAGACCAAATCCATGCATCTCCACCTCTTTGCCCCGTTTTCTATCATGACAAACAAGAGGTCACTGGTCTGCCGTGCCGCCTCCATGATTGCACTGGAACCTCGAAGCACAGACAAATAGCAGCCTTACAGGGTGGTCACCGGACTCGTTAATACAGGTCAACGATAGAAGACCGGTTTGTTTGCCTGCCAAGTCCAGACTTGGACTTGTCGATCAAGATTTGTGGTGTTTGTTTGTCAACATTGCACACCAACTAGTACTAGTACTGGAAAATCGACGAGAACCTGACATCAAATGCAGTCTGCACCGTGCTATACGAGTAAGCGTGAAGCGCTGGGACCGGCATTCGGATTGAAATTTGGGCATCTGACTCGGCCATGTCAAATTACGGCGCATTTCTTATCATCCGACTCTTTGGCAAGTCCGCAAGCGCATGCTCAACCGCGCCGGCACTCGACCCCGTCATGTTCCGAATTGAGACTATTCCCTTTGCACACCAGCGTGGTCCTGCATCTACAGTGCAGTGAGGTACGGTCTAACGCACGCCCTGCAGCAAACCACGCCCCAAGCGCGTGTTGCAGACTGACGTCTCAACTATATGCAGAGGCTTTTTGAAGCTCAAACGTCGTCCTCATTAATATCATCCACTATTACCAGAAACAGCTCGAACGAAGGATGCGACCTCAGAGTGCTCTTGGAGTCATCGAACAAACACTTGTTTTGTAAACGAGCATTTCTCGACTACAGATCTTGGTCTTCAAAGACTGGTTACAAGGCTCGTACCACACTTTACAGCTCATGGTAAGCTACCTGTACCAGACTGGTGATCATGCCGCGATCTCGTCGCCATCAACCCATCTGCTGATCCGTTATGAATTTATGAATAATGGGTAGCACTGGGTATCTCCAAGTCATGCAACAAGAGCGAGTCTGACGATCTCTTTGCTCTCCGGATCAACTCCGTCCATAAGCAACACAACCAACGTGAACAGCGAGCCAGACGAGAGCACTCGAGCTGATGAAGCTGGCCCATGCCTCGCAGACCCACTGAACATCTAGAGTACAAACCCACCGAGCTGTTCAGCTGTCCCCACATCTTAACTCCAGGCTCCACCAGATCTTATAGTGATCTTCTGGAGCTTTGACCTTTGACTTTTGACTTTCGACCACAATTTCGAGGCATCCGACACCTCCACCTCTATCATCAAAACTGTCGCGCTTTCTTGCGGGTATTCATCTGTCGGTACTTTTCATGCCGTTTTCTGTCGCGCGACCATCCCACTCGACAAGCATTTCCTCTCACGCGCCGATCATGCATTGAGTGGATCTGTCATTGCGGAGACCTTGCTAAAGACAGTAGGTTCGCTCGCAGATGGAGAGTCATTCCGGTCGACCATAACATGAACAAGTTGGGACTCCCCCCACCAGATTGAACCTCTTGAAGGAGAGGAGTTGAGGATGTCTGCCTTGACGCGCTAGGAGATATAGACGCGTTCACGCCAGTGTCGCTTCTCGAAGGATGCATGCTCAACCAACGTGGCTGACGCCTACCGCTTCATGTTACAGTCGGAGACTTATGGCTTGTCCGAAGTCCTTCTCACCTCGCTTCGCGGTCAACAACAGCCACATACTCTGAATAGGAGCCGATTTCAGACCCTGAGCGGCCAGACTGCACCGCAAGAATGTCGACATGCTACCGTGAAAGAGCGAGGTGAAACGCCGGCGTGGAACCAATCGTTGCATTTTGGTTCGCTTTCTCATTTCCGGCATCTGGGTCGCGCCCTCTCCGTCATCAGTCAGCGTATAGTAGTATCAATGCATGCCGCTATCCATTTCTGCCTTATTTCCGCGAAACGAGATCTTCAGGTTCAGCTCGCTTGGATATATGGCATAAAATGACATAAACCAACCAAGTGATATCACGTGAAGCGGGAGGCCCAACCCGGACAATGCGAGAATCGCTTGCATGCGAGCAATATACAGTACACGATGAACATCCACCAAGCCTGCAGGTCACCCGCTACCGGCCGGCTAAGTCCGTTCTGCTTCAAATTACTTCACATCCTCATCACGAACTTGTTCATATACGGCGCATTTACTTCCGATCAGGTGACGCCAACGTTGTTGCTTCCATGGAACTGCGAACAGGTCGAGGGTAGATGTGATGTGCATGCGCTCAATTGATGATCGTAATCAAGCACTGCTGATGATCCGTGCCTTGAAACTGTTGCAATAAGGGTCAACATTTATAGGACCAAGCTGCCGACCCGACATATCGCACCGTTCTGTACATCCCGGCGCATCAAGCTAGGTATTTGCGAGTTGTTGATCTCTACCGACTTTCTCATAATCTCCGGCAGCCAGTCTCCCGATCTTGACCCCCGGTCAATCCTCCACTCGTTCGCTCAAACTCGAGTCTGGCCAGTCTGACCCAGAGCCATGGCTTTGGCATTTTCGATCTCCCAACGAAACTCTTTGAGCGCGCGTAACTCGGAACCGACGAAGAGGAATCCCATAAGTCCATCGATGACGCCTGCGCTGAGTCCAAGCGTGCTCACAAGCACCAGGATAAAGGCCACATAGTTGTAAGTCGACCACCATGAAGCAACGAGGCAGCCGATGGACAAGGTGAACTGCGCAAAGAAGTGTCGAATGCGCCATTTCCGTTGCTTTCGCTCGCGCAGGTCGTATTTGTGTATCATGGCAAGGATTTCGTCGTATGTCTCTTCTGGCAGGGCGCGAGAATCTCCAAGTCCTGCTGCTATTTCGCGATTCGACCCGACGAGACTAGGTATGTGGCCGGATTGGCCTTGTGTATCGTCTCCGCTCTCAGCCGCCGGTCGCCGTACCAATGTCGTTTCGATCGAAAAGTGATCACTGAGCGAACACTGCAGCTCAGTATGCCTCTCCATCATGCCCACCTGCGCACTCTCGACATGCCACTGCGATGCTTGTGTATTCGGATCGCCGCCGAAGAAGATATAGTCCAGTCTCTTCGCGGCTTCGTCCGGACTGTGCTCTTCAACCGGCGTATCCAGACCTTTGTCTAGCTTTTTCTGTAGATTCTTGCTCCATCGCCATGTGTTGTACTTGCTGTCACAGGTTGCTCCATGCTCTTTGATACACTCCAGCGCACTCGGCACCGGCATACCTCTCGCCTTTTCCACATCGTCCCGAGCGGCTCCGATAGCCGAGTCCGGATGCAGCACCCTCCACACGTCCACCACCGGCGAATGTGTCTCCACGATCCTGTGCGCGAGCGACAATGGAATCATGTTGAAATCTCCCAACCCAAGCACCAAATGTCCCCGTTCCGCGGCATGCCGCATCATCTTCGTAATCTCCCACGCCTGACTCGTGCGATGGCAGATATAGCTATCGTTCGGCTCGCTCTCATACGGCGCATGCAGATGCGTACAAAACACCTCCACAACATCCTTCCTACCGGGTCCGATACGTATCCTCGCGCACGCAACACCTTTACCCACGAACCAATCACCACGGAAGAAAGCACTCGGCCGCCCGTTGAGGCTGTATCTGTTCATGCTGCTCTCGTATATGGGCCATTTGGACAGAATCGCCAGTCCGCCGCCGAACATGCCGCTCCAGTAGAACTTGCCGTAGGGCAGGATGTGCGCGGTTCGCTTGCGGATCTCGAGGTAGTCTTGTTGCGTCCAGCATTCTTGTAGACCGACGATTTCCGGCGTGGGTGTGGCGGACGCGATTCGTGTGCCGATTTCTGAGAGCCGCTCGTGGCGGTGTTTGGCGAGGTATTTCAGGCCCCAGCAGTTGTAGGAGATGATGCGGAGGGATTGTGGTAGGCTGGATGGTGGTGTGCGTGAGGAGGTGCCTGAGGAGGGATTTGTTTGTGGGATTGGCTGGTAGGAACCCATTGTGGTGGCGCTCGAATTTCGTTCGTTGTTCACGGAATGGAAGTGCAATAGTCAATTGGGTTCGTAGATTGTAGATGGTGGAACATTATCATTCATGTCGTGTCGCTGGTTTGATGTCATTGTCGTTTCGCGGGGACGGAAAGTCACGTCCCGGGGTTCGCGCTTCCTGTCAAAATATTGATCGACAACTTCATTCGCTTCTCCATTATACAAGGGGAGGAAGAATGCTTGTTCACTTGTGACAGAGGTGTTGTGGACATACTGCAAGACAACCATGAGCATAACAGACACAGCCGCCAAGCGCCGACCTCCCTCCCCGAAACGAAAGCGAGAAGACGCAGACCAAGGACGAGATTCACACGAACGAGCAGGCTTTCCTCCACAAACCACACACGCAATGAACGGACTCGCGCAGAGCATAGAAGCAGATTCGGACGCAGACCATACTTTCGACTACGACGACGAATCGGACGCCGACCTCGAAACCAGCGCAGCGCAATCACCACAAGACACAACCCCCCAACGACCCCTCAAGCTCAACTACCAACTCCACCTAACCCTTCGCGGACACAAAAGAGGCGTCGCGCAAGTCAAGTTCTCACCGAACGGCAAATACCTCGCCTCATGCTCCGCCGACAGCACGATCAAGATCTGGGACGCCAAAACAGGGGAGCTAATACACACCATGGAGGGGCACCTGGCCGGCGTGTCGACCATCTCATGGAGTCCGGACTCGATCACCCTGGCCTCAGGCTCCGACGACAAGTCCATCCGCCTGTGGGACGTGGTCAAAGGCCGTGCGCAGCCGACGCCGCTTCTCGGCCATCACAACTACGTCTACAGCGTCGCGTTCTCGCCAAAAGGCAACATGCTCGTCAGCGGCTCCTACGACGAGGCGGTGTTTCTGTGGGACGTACGCACCGCGCGCGTCATGCGGTCGTTACCGGCGCACTCGGATCCTGTGGCGGGTGTTGACTTTGTCCGCGACGGTACGCTGGTTGCGTCGTGCTCGAGTGATGGGCTGATTCGGTTGTGGGATACGAGTACGGGACAGTGTCTCAAGACGCTGGTGCACGAGGAGAACGCGCCTGTTACGTCGGTGCGCTTCTCGCCAAATGGTAAGTTCGTGCTTGCTGCGACGTTAGACTCGACGGTGCGGTTGTGGAATTATGTTGAGGGACGATGTGTCAAGACGTATCAGGGCCATCGCAATCAGAAGTATAGTGTTGCGACTTGCTTCGGGACGTATGGTGTTGAGAGGAAAGAGGACGAGGATCCGGAGGTTCAGACCACGTGGGCTTTTGCTGCTTGTGGTGATGAGGATGGCAAGGTGTTTATCTGGGATGTGTCGTCCAAGGATGTCTTGCAGGTCATTGAGGCACATGATGGAGTGGTACTGGGTGTCGATGCTAGTCCTGACAGCAGCACTCTAGCCACGTGCTGCCTGGATGGCACGATACGAATATTCAGACAGCAGACGGCCGAGTGAGCCTGCAGTGTTGTGATGAGATGTGTTTCAAAGCTACTAAGATACCCACGATCAATGCAGTCCCTATATACGCCTGGAGTTCTCCAGGAAACAGCTGATCTATGTATCACATCAATCACGTGCCCATTTGGCATTTCACACATAGCTCGCGATGTCGAGATTTAGCTCGGTTAAAAGCGGTCGGTTAAAAGCGGAGGATGTGAACCACACACGACCATGCTGTCTTCGGATACCACAGAGCGCGCACATTGAATACTTGTTGTTGTTTTTCGTGGCCCAGCTATATGTTCTCCGATACGTCCAGATCGGTCTTTCTCGTCCTCAGCCATGTCGTCTCGGACTTCAATCGAGCTGCTACCACCACGTACATCGAAACTAGCATTCGAACAACCAGCGCCAGTGCATCTAGCAGCCGAAAGCGATGCTGTCACAGGCAGCATTCACGAGAATGAGCTATACCAAACACGATCCAATGTCTCCGCGGCCAATGTCACGAAAGGCAAGACGACGGTCATCATCGCCTCCATCACAATGGTTACCGGAGTCGCATCCATGCTCAATGGTCTGGTCACGGTCATTTTGCCGACACTACAGAAGGACCTAGATCTCAGTCAAGGGGCGTTGCTATGGCCCGTCGCTATCACGGCTCTGACATGCGGCTGCACGCTCCTCCTCTCTGGCTCCATCGCCGACGCCATCGGGTCCAAGATCATGTACCTGATCGGAACTTTCACCCAGGCCGCGTTCGTGCTTGGGTGCGGTCTCGCGAAGAACGGCACCGAGATGATCCTCTTCAGAGGTCTGGCCGGTGTCTCGCTCTCGTTCTGCTTGCCGAGCGCGGTCAGTATCATCACAGCTACGTTCACGGGTAAGCAGCGCAACCTGGCCTTTGCATTCATGGGTGGTGGACAGCCGTTTGGCTTCAGTCTGGGTTTGGTGCTGGGTGGTGTGCTCACCGAGTATGTCTCATGGCGAGCTGGCTTCTATATCGGTGCGGGTATCATCGGCTTGAATATCCTGCTTATCTTCTGGGCGCTGCCTTCGGCGAGTGAGGAGACGGTGTTGACGTGGGCGCAGCGGAAGCAGAGGATCTTGACGGAGATCGACTGGGTCGGCGCTGGTCTCGCGAGTACCTCGCTCGCCATGTTTTCGTACGTCTTTGCTACGCTCACGGGGAACACGCACAACATCCGCGAGGCCTCGAGTATTGCTTTGCTCAGTATCGCAGGTGCGCTTGTGCCAGCGTTCATTTTCTGGGTCGGTAGGCAAGAGAAGTTGGGAATGCCGGCTATCATCCCAAACTCCCTCTGGCGGAACCAGGCATTCACTACTGTCTGCCTCACTGTCTTCCTCAACTGGGGCGCGTTCAATGCACTGGAGACGATCTTGACTTTCTACTTTCAGAACGTACAGGATCTCAGTCCTCTGCAGACATCGATACGCTTCCTACCCGCCGCCGCTGCTGGTCTGATCGCATACATGATAGTCGGCTCGCTCATCCACCGCGTACCAGCCAACATCCTCTGCAACGTTGGTTTCATCATATCATGCGGAGCCCCACTGGCCATGGCTTTCGCAAAGCCCGACTCCAATTACTGGAGCTCCGGGTTCATCGGCAACATCCTCAACCCCATCGGCACCGACTGCTCGTTCACCGTAGCGAACCTCCTCATCTCCTCCGTCTTTCCTCCCAAGACCCAGGGACTAGCTGGTGGTGTTTTCAACACCATCAGCCAGATCGGCAAATCGGTCGGTGTGGCGCTCGTGGCCGTCATTGCCAGCAGCGTCACGGCCAACTCCAGTTACACCGACAAGACCAGTCCCGATGCGCTGCTGGACGGCTACCGAGCGACGTTCTGGTTCTGCTTCGCCCTCTGCTTGACTGTGTTCCTGCTCTCGCTTGTGGGGCTGCGGCGGATAGGCAACATCGGCCACAAGCGCGATTGATCAGGAACAGCCACATTTTGGGTTGTCAAACTCATATGGCAACCTGAGTAAAATACAGTATAGTCTCCTCCTCGACACCCACTTTTCTCTCCACTTCTTCATTCTCTGAAATCCTGTCGAAGGCACTGGATAAATTTTGACCCGGAAGCAGTGACGACAGATCTGTGCGGGGAGTAGGCCAGGATTGAGGAGTGGTAGTTCCTGTCTATGCCTTATGTCGATTAGATCGAACTTATTACTATAGAACCATTCCCGAGAAGTCTCAGACCTGAAGATTATTGGGATATTGAGCATCTCCCCCAAGCCGGACATATTGGCGGTGCTTGAGAGATGCGTATCGCGAGGCGTTTGTAGCTAAAGCTGCGAGACTTATGAAAGGTGAATTTGTGAACGATTCGGTATTGCGAATGGTAAAAATTATCGAGAGAGTGAAAATGAAATGCAAGTGGCTTGTGACGACTTTATATTTCAAGTCACGAGTTGGGAATTGGAATGGTGTGAGCAAATTAATTGAGCAAGCTAATTGAGCAAGCTAATTGAGCAAGTTGAACGATAACGCCAGCTACTGTAGGGGCCGAAAAGAAATCTTCGCTGCCGTCATAGGTATCACCCTTCAATCTCAAACGCCTTGCCTTGTCTTCGTGATCATGTCATTGTGTCGCTCTTCAATCCACATCCTGCTCAGCTCCAGATTCCTCATGCTTCTTAGCATCAGATCCTGCCTCCTCGCTCTCTGGCGTTCCCCAACGTGAGAAGCGGTAACTGCTGTTCGCACTGTTGAGATCGCTGCCCGGTCTTCCGCGCGCGGGGCTCAGAATGTACAGCTCCTTATAAGAGCCAAACAAGCGGCTCGTCCAGATGTTAGCTGGAAAACGGATCGTGGCGATGGAATGGTCGCGGTTCCAGTCGTTGACGAACTCCTCTTTCTCGTCATCGAACCACACGTCCGGACTCAAGACTTCCATACCCATTGCAAAGCGGGGGATCGGTTTGCGTGTCACTCTGTACTTACGGTATCCATCTTCGCGGTACCAGGGTTCTGTGAAAGTCGTTAGTTTTGATTTACGAGGACAAGGAACTAACTATGTTGCTAACCGTACCATCCTCAAGCAGTTTACATAGATCGCGTTGTGACATCGTACGCAAATCTCCGGAAGATCCGGTATCGAAGAGCACGATCGGTGTCGTGTCATCTTTGTTCAGATTGTAGAGGGATGTGGTGCTCGCGCTGCTGGTTGAGACTGTCTTGTCACTGCCGGGATTCCAATAATGGTTACTCGGTCTTCCGCACGAGGGAGCCAGGATGTACAACTCCTTATAATAGCCAAACAAGCGGCTCATCCAGATGGTCCATCTGCGTCTCAAGTAGATATCTGCAACGCCGGGGTCGTATATGGCCACTGTGTCCTTGAACTGCTCTCTCTCGTCGTCGAACCACAGGTCGGAACGATGGACACGCATTTTCAATGCGAATTTAGGGATCGGTTTGCGCACCAGTCTGTACGGGTAAGAGCCGGACAGTTCGTCTGTAAGAGTTGTTAGTACTGATATACAAGGGAAAGCAGCTAGGTTGCGCAAACGTACCATGCTCAAGCATATGGTGTAGTTCGCGTTCATGAGTTTTCATCACAGGGCGGAGTTCACCAGGAATGAGGAGCAGGATCGGTGTAGTGTCGGTTGCGTTCAGATTGTAGACAGATGCGGTGCCGCGGAAGCTCGAACGTGTTTGATCGCTTCGTCCGGTCCTCTGAGATTCAGGTGAGGATTGCAAGGATGGCTCGGCCATTTTTGTGAGGATGAAAGAGAGATGTGAGCTTCTGTGATGATAAATTGGGCGTGCGCGTAATTATGTATCCCGTGTGGTTTGCAAGCAAGGCTGTTCTGCAAATTGTCGGGCGGTGAAGTTTGCGCCGTATTGAGCTGATTGTTTGGTAAAAATGTTCAAAGTTTTTCAATGAGGTAGTTTCTCAGGTGATGACCGGCGGCTGTGACAAGGCTGAGCAGAGCGTGAGGTGGTAACAAATGAAGGTCAAGGAAACAATGAGTGATACCATCGATGTATTCTTGTAACCATGGCATTTGATACAGATCGGCTAGCGACTTGCTCAAACGACATGGAAGCAGCAGGTCATCTATTCGATTATAATCGTCCAATATCCACGACATATGCACATGATCGTGACTCACGCAGACCTGAGGCACCGTGGATCGCCTAAAAGTGCAGGTGTGCCAATGATGCCTGCCGTAAATCAAATAGCAAAGTATGTACAGTAATATGTACATACGTACTCTGATTTCGCTCGCGGAGATATTGTCAATCGCCCCTGATCTTCGACGACTTGATCACTTGTGAAGCTGTGAAGTGTAGTGCCTGGATTAGAAGAGTGGTTCCCGGCGGCTTAGCCGTGGAGATCCACGATTAAGGTTCAGCCACGACAGTGGAGTGTGGGGATGGCCCGACGCACACAATGTTAACCGTGACATGTGAAGCTTGTCTTCCGTCTTGTTCTCATCTGCACCGATTTATTATTGTTATTGGTCCATGGACCTAGGCGTGTGTCCTCAGACTCAACTGAAAAGCCTCCGCAAAGAGCAGGAAAATGCAATCAGAGGGCCGACCACTTTAACAGACCCTTCAGTAGACACTTCGGCAGGCACTTCAGCAGACACTTCAGCAGACACTTCAGCAGACACCTTAGTAGACACCTTAGTAGACACTTTCTCGGTTGTGGAACACAACACATCGGTGACCATGGAGGACGATAGACCGGGGGCTATAGAGCAGGGCGACGAACGACAGATACTGCATCAGGCCTCGGGGTCCTATAGCATTACACATACCCATGAGTATCGATACCAGCCATCAGTATTGTAATAGAGACGATCCACATGATACATCATTTAACTCCACCAATGCCGTCTACACAACACCAGTGACCCGTCTCACCGACTTTCGATTGCCATCACCACCCATCTGCACCTTTCCCTCCGACTCGAGCACCCTCAACGCCTCTGTAATCTCCGCCGCCTCAACACCAACACTACTCCGATCACCCATCATTCTCACCACCTCCGCATACCTCATGCTGGGCATACCGTTCCTGATCTGCTCATCCAACATCGCCAGCATCGCGTTCTTGAGATCCTCCTTGCGCCGCCTGTCCGACGAACTAGTGCCCTCGGTCAGCAGACTCATGTCGATCAAGCCGGTGCGCGCATCCGTCGCTGCTTGCTTCAGCGCCGACTGGATCAGACGCACTGCTTCGTGGACGTCCGAGGCGAGCACTTCTTCGCTGAGACGCATCTTGGCGTGCGCTTCTGCGAGGCGGATCATGGATTCCAGTTGACGCGTCGTGGCGGTAATGCGCTTTTCGCTGGCAGAGACGTCGGCGCCCAGAGCACGCATTGCGACGTAATTCTCGACGAGCGCGTCGGCGGCGGGTTGTGTGATTTTTGGGTGGATGTTGGACCGCGCGTAGGAGATGTATGAGGTTAGGAACTCGATTGGTAGGACCTCTGTCTCGGTGTCGGCGTGCTCGGGCGTGTCTTCGAGGTACATGCCTACCAAATGACGAGCGAGGCGGCGGTCGGTCATCTCGTCGATTCGATCAAGAACGAGATAGACGAGATCGAAACGGGAGAGGAGTGGCGGTGGAAGGTCGATGTTCTGTGGTACTGAAAGGTTAGGGTTGTATTTCGAACCGATCGGGTTGGCCGAAGCGAGAATCGATGTGCGTGCGTTGAGAGTTGTGATGATACCAGCCTTTGCGATGGAGACAGTCTGTTGCTCCATGACTTCGTGCAGTACCGATCGAGTGCTGTCTGACATCTTATCGAACTCGTCAATACAACAGACACCTCCATCAGACAAGACCAGAGCACCAGATTCAAGGACCAGCTGGCGCGATTCCGGATCACGAGTAATGTAAGCCGTCAATCCGACAGCAGATGAACCCTTTCCAGAAGTGTATACACCGCGAGGTGCGATGCGGTGGACGTAGGAAAGAAGCTGAGATTTGGCCGTAGATGGATCACCACACAACAGGATGTTGACATCACCTCTGTATTTCGGGCTTCCACCCTTTTCGAAAGACTTGTTGGTACCTCCAAATAGTTGTAGTAGGATTCCCTTCTTGACATCGTCCAATTCGTAGATACTTGGAGCCAGAGATCGAGACAGAAGGTCATACACATCTGGACGTGCTCCGACTTCCTTTATCTTAGCCTCCTCTTCTTCACTGACCTTGCGTGTCTCCTCAACCCCGCCAGCAGTCTGCTGCGCAAGATCATCTTCAATGGTCGAAACATCGATACCCATGCGTCGCTTGTCGACTTTCTGGATGTGGACCGCATCGACGTAGGTCTTGAAGATGTTCTTGACAGTCCGCTGGCGAGGATTGATTCTGACTTGGTTGCATCTGAAGACTCCAGTGATTTCAACCCGATCTCCAGGCTTGCAAACGTCCACAAGATCGTCGTACGCGCATACCGATACCGAGTGAGGTGTCTGACCGTCGGGTACACTGTCTGGGGTCTCTTGAAGCTTGATGACCTGCTTGTTTGAAAAACCTGATCGATTGTGAACGATCTGCATGGTGTTTGTGGAACCGCAGACTTGACGAGGGCAGACGGTCGGCTCGGTAATCTTGCCACGGTCAATATCTACTTTGACGGTATGTTGGCAAATTGAGCACTTGAAAAATGCTAAAGATGTTAGTGAATTAAGCACTTCTAGGCCATGATTACTTCACTTACCCTCTTTCATGTCTGGTATAATTGGAGTCGTTCTGATGACCAATCCCTTGATGCTGATCAGTTTGTCCATGTCACCAGGATTGAGATCTCGCAAGTTGATGGTGTGATCTAGGCCGAACATTCTCGCCTTGTATAGCCGTGCGTGAACTTCCTCGATGAGGTCGGGCATGTCATTGAGAGGTTCGACAGTCTGACGGGGAGTTGGGGTGCCATCAATGTCGGAGCTAGGCATTATGGGCGCGCTAGATTCGCGGTTTCCGTTGTCCAGCCGCGCCGCTTGTTGCTGATGTGCTGTTCTCATATCTTGCATCCTCTGCTCTGCTATCTCCAACATGACATGTTTGATCGCTTCATCAATGGCTGGGACGATTTCGGCTGGGAACGATTGTAGCTGATGCCACGCCTTGATGGTTGGGGGATAAGCTTTCAGATTCTTGGTGTCGAGATTGAGTTGAGATACACCAAGATCCAGCATGGTGTTCATCATCTCAATGTATTCCCGCGTATGACCAGGGTGATCAGCGGGTAAGTTGTTGATGTCGTCGATCTCGCCGTCTTTCAGCATGCGATATTTCTTCTGGAAGTTTTGAAAAAAGTCTTTGCATGCAGCTATGGTGTCGTCCATGTGGATATCTGTGCCCCAAACTATTGCGGTTCCTTGGCCTCCGAGTACGTCCGCATCTGAAGTGTTTGGGTTGAGGTTTGAGAAAGTGGCAGCATCTGACCCTTGCGCGCCTTCTCTCACTGGCATGCCGTTTTCGTCCACAAAGATAGTCCTCCTGTTGGGCGAAAGTATGTCTGAGTTGATATCATGTCTTCTTTGTACTGCGCCAACCGCGCCGCGTGAAAGTGGAGAGCGAACGAAGAGCCCAGAGCTCTCGCTACGAAGGGCATCTGTTCGTGGGCCTGGTGTTCTTGCTGGCCCTCCACTCGAACTCGAAGCGTATCTGATGGGAGAGGAGTCACCCATCGTCACGCCCGAAGCTCTTGGTGTACGACCTCCGTCGCTCGGCGCAGCAGATTGCTGTCGCAAAGGCGAGCTTGCGCCGATGCCATTGCTGCCATTGATGACCGATCTCGTTGTTGAACCGTTGGCTGGCGACGAACGAAAGAACAGCGGTGATGAAGTGAGGTTGTTTTGCGAGGTGTCTTGTGATGTGCGATTCGCCCTTGGTGTCTCTTGTGACTGTGCTTGTTGTTGGGATGCTTGCGATGCTTCCGAGCGTAGCTGATCGTCTGGACCAAAGTCTGCTGGTGGACTGCTTCGAGGAGGGTCTGAACCTCGTTGCGACATTTTGAAAGGGATTGAGTGTTTTCGCGTAAAAAGGTCGTGCGGGACGCAGTGTGATATGGGAGTTTGCGAGTCTGAGTCGAGCACCGAAGAAGGACTCGATACTTTGGTTTCGAATTGCAACGTCTGTAGACTTGAAAGAGTGCGTGGAGGTGGGAAGTGGACGTCGCTGTATTGTGTTTAGGGGAGGAGCTATCCAGGCTCGGTAGCGCCTAATTAATTCGCGTTCTCGCGTCACACACGCGAGCGCGACTCGAAACCAATTTGATCCGAAAGAGGAAAGCGGGAATTGCCCCACCAAAGAGTGTGAAGCAGGCAAATCAACATTGGAATTGAAGTCGAACTTGACTGTGTTCCAGAAATATTCGCAAATCAACAACATGGGAGCGCCATCTAAGCTCGCAATTGCGACTTCATCAGTCAACCGTCTTGTCAAAGAAGAAGCCAGCTACCACAAGGAAGTCGAGCAGCAAGAGGCACGCATCGCCAAGCTTGAGCAAAACAATGGCGACGAGTACGAATTAAAGCAAGAGGTTTGTCTAGGATTCGATGTTTGTCTTCTGGATGAGAAACTTATGCTTGTTCTCCAGAAACGTGCGCTTGAAGAGACACACAAGGTCTTTCCATCTCTTCACCAGCGCATCAAAGACGCAGTCGCAAAGCTGGAGCAGCAAATGGTATGATATTCTGTATGCATTGATGCAATAGCTAGCTCATGCTGACACCATCAAGGAGCAGGAAAAGGGCGAACAAAGCAGCCCTGAGGAGATCACCGCTGCGAAGGAAGCCATCTCAAATGCACAAACTGCCGTGCGGCAGACGGCATAGAACACTATACGACCAAGCAAGACCACGAAGATACCAGGATGCGTGATACGCTGATAACAGACTCTCTGTGATCGAAGTCATTTTCATTGCTCGTTGCCAGTCGTCAAGCTAGGAGATATCCATGCTCTCTGCACCGGCTTGGGCCTCGAGCTCACCATGCGCTTCAGCAACGGAGACACTGTTCGCTATTGCTTCACTAGCTTCGCCCATCTCGGTGTCTTTTCCATCCTGGCCTACACCCATCTCAGCTTCCATCGAGCCAGGAGACGGTGCTGAGCTGGTACCTATGGCAGGTGCAGATAATCCCACCGCCTTTCGCAATAGATCGTTCTGATTTCCAGAAGTAAAGTCTTCTCCGTCCATGCCCGATACTCTTATAGGTGTGTTTGAGCCAGTCTCCGGTCGTGGCGTACCTGCTGCACTATCTTCCTCCTTTTGGGTGCTCGTCTCGCCGTCCTCCTTCTCTTCGCCGTCTTCCTCGTCATCCTCATCCTTTTCGCCACGAATCACCCGCATCATGGTCTTGCCTTCTTCGACAATGTTGTTGAATTGTGTCCGTCTCTCAGCCCACAAATTGCCAAAGTCGCGTCCTTCAGCTTCCAGTTCTGCGATCTCTGCGTTCAATTTCTCGATATTGACAGCCTGCTCGTCTCTCGGCTTCAGCATACGACTACCAGTGATCTTGTTCGCCAGAGAATCGTATTCCTTCCTCAGCGCCATCATACGTTGGGCCTCTGCAAGCTGGACCCGGAGGTCGGCTGTATTTTGTTTGACAGCTTGGGCCGTTTCCAGGATCTTGCTCTTCTCCGCCGCGTATCTCTGCCTCTCGCGATCATTGGCGTCCTTGAGCATTTGGATCCTGATCAACAAGCTCTCAAATGATTCGAAGTCCAAGAGGAGATCGTCGCGCCATCGCGCGCGCTCGGCGTCGGCTTTTGCGAGTATTTCTCCATTCGAAGGCGTTGGAATTTCTTCGCCTTCGGTCGCATCTGGAGGTGGTGTTGGTAATTGGCCAGGAAATCTTTTGATCATAGAGTCTGCGGAAAGTAGACGAGTCTTGAGTCTCTGAAAAGGGCGCTCTTCCACTCCAAGCAGCCTCTCAAGATGGAGCGCTTCTTCTTCTGCCGGTGTAAGCAGGGAGACGTATTGCGATGCCATGATGTTCTGATAATGTGTCTTGTCTAAATCTGGCTGTTTTGAAACGACTTTCCTGAAGTCGACGGTCAATCACGCAGATCAGAAGTCGCTCCACACTTGAAGCTCGCGCGACGAGCTACTGCAGCGGGCCGGAGAGCCTCATTGATCGCCCTGCATCCGGCATCCAGCCCCAGATTTCAAAACACCAAGGTAGACGTCACCCTCGACTTATGGCCTCAATGATCAATACAATACCTTGTTCCACTGAATATTCTGCATATTTTTTTTTCGAAATTGTAGATTGAGCCTGGTCTTCTCTCCGCTCTCGACATCTCTGATCAATCACCCAATCTGATCCTACAAAGGGAAAGAAGCGCTCTGTTCCCGGAGTGCGCCTACTCCTTTCGACTGATCGGCTATTGCTTTAAAAGACCTCGACACGAAGTACTGAAAAGCTGACAAGACGAATTGCAATCATAGACTCGGAACTCGGCTCTCTCTCTCTCTCTCTCGTGTATCGGACAAAAGCTCTCTGCTGAAAAGATCGACCCCGCCACGGAATACTACACGATACTGAACAATTGAGGTCACGGACTCGCGTTGCAGTCTCCGGATTCCGCACCTGTCCCCGTATATCATACAACCGCTCTTCTGTGGTACTGTCTTCTCTCAACACAAGTTATTGTGTGTTACTGGACGTCCAAGACCACCGGGCTGTATAACAGAATTTGAATTCCGCGCCTTCCCCTGCATATTGGACAAGAATTTTGTTCCAGACCACCAGCTTTCGATACGAGACACTACGCCATTCCGGTTATTTGAGGCCGTGGGGTCGCCTCGCAACGACAAATTCGCTCCGATCTCGGTAGACTCGCCAAGATGGTGCTATCATTGGTCAAACTCTGCCGGCGGACAGCCATACGGAATATCGATGCCATCGATGATCTGGGCGACGAAATGCCCTTCGAGATGCTTGAGCCGATATTACGCAAAGTCACCGATCCAGAACAACTAAAAACACTGGAAGAGAACAGCCCCCAAATCGCAGGACTCTGTGGAGAGATGTGGCAAAACCTGATCAAACGCGATATTCCCCGGTGGGAAACCAAAATTATCGAACCAAAGAACCCTAAAAGCTGGTGGAAGGTCTACCGCAAGTTAAAGAAAGAGGATGAAATGGACAAGAAGGCGGCGGAGGAGCAGCTGAAGCAGGCTATGAAAGCGCGAATGGTAGACAAGGACCGTAAACAAGCGACGATCGTGCACGCAGTCATGCCCGAGGGCAACAAGGCGGCCAAGGCACACTTTGCAGGCAATAGATCAATGGCTTTTGGAGGATCAGCTATGAGCAGGAAGCCGACCGGAGCCGAAGCCCTCTCCCTCATTCGCCGTCAGACGTTCAACGCCAGCAATAACAGGAAGGTGACCAACTCGGTGCCGAGCCAGGAACTGGCAAATAAGCGAAGTCAGATCACACGGGCGCCACCGAGCATGGTTCAAGCATACGCCAGGCAAGCCGGTGTGAGTCCAGTCAAGCAGCCGATTCCCAGGATAACGCAGACGTCTTCCAGCCGGCCGGTGATCTTTGCTCCATCGAACAAATCCAGCTTGAGGGACGTAGCCCTGAGTGCTGCAATCCGGAAAGAGAACGAAGCCAAGGAAGCACGGTTGCGAGCTCTCACATCAGGCAAGAGTAAACCCACTACTTCGAATCAGCCGACTGCCTCAAGCTCCCAGAGGCCGGAGCCTACTCTTCCTGCTGATCGGGTATCACCACCTGCGGCGTCGAGCAGTGGAGCACAAAGAAAGCGCCCAGCCAGTGGTATATTCATGAACACCAACAAAATGATCAAAAGATGAACAAGGACAGGGCCAGCCAGACACAATAAACTAACGATGTAGCCGCGGCGATCACAACCAGGTTACAAAGGGTCCGAGAATAGTGACAGCCAACGATGCATGTCCGGATCCGCTCGGTCAAATATCACGCAACGCTGATGCTGTGAGCGACTTGCTGTTCAGCTGACTCTCGTCGTGACCCATTACAAGCACTCGGAACGGTATACTGGACGCTCCAGAGCAGGATCTCGAAATGTCCGCAGTTGCCGTGTGCGAGACCGCGTATCAGCACTACGGCTGTACGATCCCACAAGAACCCGTACTGGCAATACTGGACGGCAGAGCAGTCCGGATTTCATAGCCGATCTGTGTGCTCGTTCTGCACTATACCAGAACCACGATAGCTCAGGCCTACCGTAGACACTTCAACCCAGCCCGAGTTTGCAAAACCACACTCAATCATGCGCATAGTATTTAGACGTAATGCGCACCGTAAAACCAAGTACCATGTAAATGTTCATTCAGCAACCCGCTCAAAGCTGCCTAGGCAGATGTACTTGTAGCCCATCGATCGCATCCTCAACGCCGTCCATGCACCCCGATCACCATCTCCATGTTCTCAACCAACCTCCCGCGTAGTCTCCACAGCCTCCTCCCACGTGCTCTTCATCGCCCTCCTCTCAGCGCAAGGACCAAATGCAGCGTCGCGCCTCCTTCAAGGTTATATTCTTCCGCAGTCTTGTCGTCGTTCCTGGGTTGTGTCAGTGCCGGCTATTGTCATTCGACCTCCTCTGTCCAAGCTGTCGATGTGCGTAGAGGCGAGTTTGTAGTTTCGTCGTGGTGACCGGGAGTTGAAGGTGGGTGTGTGAGGAGGGTGAGAGGGACATCGTGAACGTAACGTACATCTGCTTTCCGCCGTAGATCAATCGCTGCTGCACTGGTGGGATGCCTTCTTTTTCTTCTACGCGCTCCTTTATCCGCGAGACCTGTGGTTGTCCGTCAGTGTGATGCTTTGCCGAAAAGGCTGCGCCTGGCGGGATGATGTTGCGTTGCTAGGTAGCGTGTGCTGCGAGGGCTTGTGGAAGATTGTCTGGTCTTCTGGTGGAGTAGGATCCCGGGAGTAATGTGAAGGGTCGAGAGGGGTATTCGTAGGTTCTCCCGTGAAAGTTGGCACGCACCTTGTAGTCTGGCTCGATGTCCAGCTCGATCTCCTTGCCGGTGAGGGTACGGACTCTGAGAATGGTCAGTCTGATTGCTTTTAGTGTGAGGAGGTCCGTACTTGATCTGCATTTTGTAGGTTTCAGGTCAAAGGTGATGCGCTCTTGCTAGATTCAGGAATGATGTCGGAGCAAGTGAGTGCAGGTGAGATGGAACAACGATGCAGTGATGGTGGGGAAGTGGGATGGCTTGGCGGTGAATCTGCGCTCACAGTGAACGAAGATGAGGCGGCGGCGGTGATGACTTGCATGTGTATCACCAGTATCATGCATTGGGAGATTCTGCGGTTGAAATATTGCTTGTTGCTTCGCTACTCATAAACAGGAGGCTACTGGGTATCTTTATCGTCGCCAACTCGGGTGAATAATGGCTTGTCCTTCCGACGCCTGAACCCACAACCAATTCCCCCATACTCCTAAAATGAACCTGACAAGAACGCCCTTTACAAGTTTGATGTGCTAAAGAGATGTCGCGAAATAGATAGAGCAATTTCCAACCGCCAACCATCACTTTGGTGCCCAGCTTCTACTCCGTCGTCGTTGAGCAGCGACCTTGGAATTCCACAACCCAAGAAAGAGCTCCTCACATTCATCCTCGTCCTGGCTGTCAAACTCAACCTCTTCTTCCACAGGGTGTACTCGCAAAGGGTACTCGTGAATCTGTGTAGGAGGTTCGATATCGTCCTCATCACTTTCCCAGCATACCGTTCTACAGACTCTCCTAGTTTCGAGGATAAAATTGCCGACCTTGTATTTCTGTGCCTCTTCTTCTGCAGCAAGATATTTCCAGCCAAGAATGGAGCCACATTGGGAGCAGCTGATGTCACTAACGGTGTGAGCTCCTGTGACGAGCTGTCTTGGTACGGCTTTGTGAGCAAATGTGTTTGGCAGATTTGGTAACCGATCTTTGCGCGTGGGGTCCGCCATAGCAGAATCTGATACCGCGACCAGAAATGCGCGGCCATGTCTTCCGGTGAAGCCTTTGGATATGATTTGATTGGTCAAGGCAAGGTCGGTAAAGCATCTCGAGCACCGAAGACGAGAAGCATCGCCGGTGAGGTATGTTCTTGGAAATTCGCCTGGTGTAAAAGTACCCAAGCTCGGAGTGATTGCAGCATCGCTGGCAGTGCTATCGGTGCTCTGTTGCGACAAATTCGAGTCGGTACTGGACTTCCTTCTCCGGAACTTGAGGGATGGTATGAGATAAGTAGGAAATATGGAGGAAGGAGACGATAGAGAGGAAAGAGGCATATTGCAGGCGTGAACCAAAGCTATTGGAGTATCTGGTAGGTCAACTTGATAGAACGACGGTCAGCCTGTACAAAGGAGACTGATGATGAGGAACGCAAGTGTCAGAATGTAACAGCACTAATCGCTGCACAGTACGGAGTGGACTGTTCAGAAGAGACCTTGTAGTAGCGTACGTCAGTCGGTGGAGGTCAAATTGATCATACTGCATGGTAAAATGCAGGAAGATGCAAGGCCGACACCTTGAGATAAGGCACGTCGCGGTCAAGGTGCGGTCTAACGGACATCAGCAGACCCCAAAGGTGCTTCTCCATCCGACAATGCGCGAGTTTTGTTGACTGGCATGTGACGTTAACGGCATGGACGACCGAAAATGGCAGGTGGGGCTGCCGAGGCTGGGGTTACCGTACTTCCGCCGACAAGCTTCCGTGCAAACAATGCAAACATATCAATCAAGCACGACATCATCGTCAGGTCTTCATGGTTCCATCAATTGGAATACCCAGCACTTATACAACTCCTCTACAGCACATACCTCCTGTCAACGTTTCAATCTGTTGTTCAGTATACATCGTGCTAGGGTAGGCTCCTGGACATCCAATTCTGGAACTCCAACAATCCATTCGTCGGCATCGAGAGAACTTGACCCAACTGGACACTGGAGTGAGAGCGATTGCAAGACGAATTGGACAGCCCAGCGTAGGTAGTAGCCGGCGAAATGCTGGCGCAGCGTGTCCTTCGCGGTGCCTGCGCCCAGCCCTTGGTACGCTCGCGACCACTATGGGGAACGTCAATACAGCGGTCTCCCTTCCCGACACCGCGGGTTTTCACGACTTCTCTGATCTACAGGAGAGACGAAACGCATGCGCGGACGATACAACACGAGACCGAGCAAAAGGCAGACAAGGCCAACAATGTCGCCGAGGTCAAGCCAGAATCGGTGCAGACAGAAAAGCCCGCTGTACCAGCAAGCACCGACAGTTACATGGCTGAGCAGACTGTTTCCAACAAAGAGCAGCGGAAAGCAGATTGGGCGATCATAAAAGACATGGCGCAGTATCTATGGCCGAAGAATGACTTTGGAACTCGGTTTCGAGTTGGGTTGTCTGTGGCACTGCTGGTTGGCGCAAAGGTGGTTACCCCGTCGTTCAGGTCCTTCTGTTCCTTCCACCAAGGCAGATTTGTTGATAGTGATGATAGGTTCTCAATGTACAAGTTCCTTTTTACTTCAAAAGCATTGTGGATTCTATGAACATAGACTTTGCTTCAGTGGGTGGTACCGCAGCCACGGTGGCCGGTGCTACTATATTCGCATGTGAGTTGCGCCGCTCTTTCGATTACGAGGCTTGATCTAATCAGCACATAGATGGTGCGTCAAGGATTGGCGCCGCCATCTTCCAGGAATTACGAAACGCTGTCTTTGCCAGTGTAGCACAAAAAGCGATTCGTAAAGTGGCTCGCAACGTATTCGACCATTTACTCAAGCTGGATTTGAACTTTCATCTATCACGACAGACCGGAGGATTGACCCGAGCGATGGATCGAGGTACAAAGGGCATAAGCTTCCTTCTGACATCGATGGTCTTTCACATCATACCTACCGCATTGGAGATCTCACTGGTCTGTGGTATTCTCACATGGCAATACGGAGTCAAATTTGCAATCATAACCTCGGCAACAATGGTCGCCTACTCTGCGTTCACGATCTGGACGACTGCATGGAGGACCAAGTTTCGTAAACAGGCCAACGCAGCTGACAATAAAGGTGCTACCGTAGCAGTCGACTCGCTTATCAATTACGAGGCTGTGAAGCATTTCAACAACGAAAAGTACGAAGTCAATAGATATGACAAAGCATTGAAGGACTACCAGGACTCGTCGATCAAGGTAGCGACCTCGCTTGCTCTGCTGAACAGTGGACAAAACATCATTTTCTCAGGAGCCCTCACTGCGATGATGTTCATGGCAGCTCAAGGCGTCGCGGCCGGCACATTGACAGTCGGTGACCTTGTCATGGTGAATCAGCTCGTCTTCCAACTGTCCGTTCCTCTCAACTTTCTCGGTTCCGTCTACCGCGAGCTTCGCCAATCTCTTCTCGACATGGAAACCCTCTTCAATCTCCAAAAGTTCGACGTCGCCATCAAGGAGAAGCCCAACGCACCTCCGCTCCGTCTTACCGGCGGTGAGATCAAGTTCGAGAACGTGACCTTTGGCTATCGGCCCAACCGCCCTATTCTTCAGAACCTAACAATGACAATTCCTGCGGGTAAGAAGATCGCCATCGTCGGCCCATCTGGTTGTGGTAAATCAACCATACTCCGCCTGCTGTTCCGTTCCTACAATGTTCAAGAAGGTCGGATTTTGATCGACGGCCAAGACATTCGGGATGTCCAGCTCGAAAGCTTGCGCCGTGCTATCGGAGTTGTGCCGCAGGATACACCTCTTTTCAATGACACTATCGAGCATAACATCCGGTATGGCGATCTAAATGCGTCGCCCGAAGCAACCCGTGCTGCCGCCAAACGAGCGCAGATCCACGACATCATTGAACGATTTCCAGAAGGCTACCAGACCAAGGTCGGAGAGCGGGGAATGATGATATCTGGAGGCGAGAAGCAGAGACTCGCGGTATCGAGGCTGCTGCTCAAGGATCCGCCATTGCTATTTTTGGATGAAGCGGTACGTCTTCTTGTCTATTGGGAGATATCATATGTAGCTGACATCTCACAGACTTCGGCCTTGGACACGCACACGGAGCAGAACTTGCTTGGTAACATCAACAGCATTCTGAGGGAGAAGTCGCGGACGAGTGTCTTTGTAGCGCATAGACTGCGCACGATCTTCGACTCGGATGTTATCCTCGTTCTCAGGGACGGACATCTAGTAGAGCAGGGCTCACACGAGAAGCTGATCGACAGTGGCGGGCTCTATTCTGAGCTCTGGAGTGGTAAGTCCTGACATTCAGCTTTCGATGTAGAGTTTGAACTAACACTTAGCAGCGCAAGAACTGCTATTCCTTGAGGAGGAGACGGAGGAGCAGAAGTCGATCAAGAAGGCGAAGAACCTGAAGCAATGAGTGTAGTCAAGATTGTAATATATCAAGTAGAGATGATCACACCATGCTGTAAGATAAAGCATATGCATGATTGCTTGGTATACTTGGCTCTGCAGTGACATCCCATAGTTCATACTTATAGTTCATACTTGGAAACTTAGTATCTGTCTGTATGCCACGACCAACTTCGCGTTTGAAACTGTCCCTATTGAATACCAGTCCAAACCACAAAATGCGGGTGCAAAATATGATGCATTTTCATGAAAACAGGATCGCGCTTGCTGACATGGTCTTGATGACGTCTGGACCGGTCAATCATGAACCAGCCCAACGGACTGATGCAGATAATTGGTCTATACCACAAACTCGGTACCCGCTTTGACTCTTGCGATAAGATGCAACTGGCGACGAGCAGTAATTTCTGAAAGGATGACGCCACGGTGTAGATTCTCGCCCGAGTGAAAGAGCAATTGCACTGCAGCTACTCAAACGCCGTACGAATCACGGCCCTTCAATACCAACTTTCATAAAAAACGAACGTTAGGTTGCCTAGCTTTTGGAGGCATATCACCAAGACACGTCGAATCACATGTTCCTTACTTTGTCAGAACCTCGACGCCCAGAATGGACAACCATGACCCACCGCCAGCACCACCGCCGTACGTCTCGCCCACCGACCTTGACCAACTCGCCACAAACGGACACCTCTCACTACCTCTTCCCCCTGCCCTCGCAGAGCAATATACTCAACTCTTCACGAACGCAAAATCCTTCTTCGCTCTCCCCCTAGACCAAAAACAAACCCTCTACCCCTCTCCACCACAAAGCACAGAACAAGGCTACACTCACATAGCCAACGAGAAAGAATTCCTCACGATACGGCACAACACCCTCTCTTCCTCCTCATCCACCTCCCCTCCGAATCCGATTATCGATGACCAAATCACGGCAATCTGGCACAGCACAGCACACCTCCTCTACCGTGTTCTAGCAGATCTGAGCGCGGCGATCGACATCGACATTCACGCCTGGGACCCGCTGCTCGACGGCTGTTTATCACTGCCCGAGACAGAGGACGACGCCACGCCGAGTCTGCTAAGGGTATTCAGGTACGATGCGGGCAGTGGCACGGCGGAGCGGCATCGCGATCTGGGGTTGTTGACGCTGTGTGTCTGCGCGGGACGGGGACTGCAGGTTCTGGACTCTGAGACTGGCTCTGACAATGGCGCCGACGGAGCAGGTGATCTTGAAGGTAGTCGGGGCAAGGTCTGGAAAGATGCGCCGGAAGTCACGGTGCTTGTCGGTGATTCGCTCTGGTTGCTTAGTCGTGGACGCATTCGAGCCGGCATCCATCGCGTTGTGCCGAACGATGAGGGGCGGATGAGTATTGTGTTTGCGCTGCGCATGGCGACCAGGCATGATGTTGACACGCGGCCGTTTGGCGGCGAGGAGGTGGTCAGGAGTGCGGATTTGTGGGACAGGATTTGGAGAAGTAGGGTTAATGTTAATGCGCAGAAGGATGTTCGGGAGGAGCAGAAGCGAAGGAGGAGGGAAAGGGATGTTTGTTGATGAGCGAAGGGGTTGAGATGTCGAAGAGCGCAGACGAGTGAGCGCTTCGTTTGGTCAATCACTTGATGGAGCAGGACAGATGAACGGAGCAGTTTATCGAAGAAGTCCTTGACGGCGACGACAACTGGGTAATGACGAGTGTGCCACGCGACGGTCAGACGTCATCGATGCCGACACCATACTCCAAGGGCATCTCTCAAGCGACAGCAAGGCCAACACGTCGATCGGCATCGGTCGAGACGTCCATCGCTGTACGCAAGCGCAGGCGATCTCACGATCCTCGAGAGACAGTCCAAGAGGCCCGGTCTTCACATCGCGACCGTCAAGAGGGGCCAGCGTCGCCTTATCAATCTGATGGCCGGAGAAGCGACCATGATTCAGACGAGGAGACAAGCAACCGATACGGGACCACGCCGAACGCTTATGCCACTCCTCACAGCAATACTACGAATATTGGCGCAATCTACAACACAATGGGTCACGATGGCGATGTGGTGAAACGCGATGCATATCTTCTTCCACACCCAGCTCATACAAGCCAGGCTATGAATGAAAAAAAGCGTTGCCCTAAAGCTGGTTCCACAACCACAACAATCCACACCCCACGCGCCATAAAGGTTCTTCCGAATGGCTGACACCCACAAACGCCGGTCTGTGTGCCACTGTACTAAGCGAGAAGTCCAGCACACGGAACTCTCCTCGACACGCTGACCTTCCTCGACGATACGCAAGCGACGCGTTCTGCCTCCTGGCACGGGAACGAAGAGGAGAGTGATGGACGACGTGGGGGAGTGGAGAGTGACCTTGCCGATCCGTGGTTCTTCGCAAGCATTGCACGGATGAAGGTCTGTAGACGCTTTAAAGATGCAACAAAGGTGCCACGCGCTGACTCCCGAGGGAGAAAGGCGTGGGCGAGTATGGGGAGGAAAGAAGGAGAGGTGACGGTGGGGGTTTGTAGACCTAGGGGCTCCATGGAGCTATGACTCACAGAGGTCGTCACGCGCCGTCGACTATGACGTCCAGATTGTGAGGTGGACTTATGAAACATGCGGATACCCAAGTTGAGGTGTAAGTGAAGATGAAGCGCAGGTGAAAGGGTACCGACGGAAGAAAAGCAGACCTGAGCGACACGACTTACGATAGCCTGGGACATCTCGCAGATCAGAGTGGGAACCGCAATCAATATAAGATATTTATTTCCAGATCATTAACTCTCGCGAATCCATTGTTGGAAGGATAACGAGCAGAAGTGTCAAGTGAAGTCAGAGTGTAGATTTCAGAGCGGACGGAAGTGCTTGAGAAGCCGTGCCGAGACCGAGATGCGGTCTGGCCAATCAGACGCCAGGCTTTTGGTAATCGTCAGGACGTCGACGACTTCTCGAGCTTCACCCTTTGAACTAGAATACGCATTCCTCGACAACCACATTCGCCATGGCCTCTAAACTCGCACCATTGGCTTTCAGAAGCGCCTCCAGAGCGCTGCGACCAACGTTCCGGGCGCAAACCCGCGCCTTTACCGCGTCAGCCCCAGTCAAGAGCGGCGGCGACTCCCTCTTCGTCGTACGTGCACTACATGTTCCACGAAGAGTTGACACGGCCACTGACGATATGTCCAGCATCGTGACAGTCCAGAGGACAACCTCAGTATCCCCTTCAAGTTCAACGCCCAGAACGAGAAGCTCATCGAAGAGATCCTCGCGCGCTACCCATCGCAATACAAAAAGGCCGCCGTCATGCCGCTCCTCGACCTCGGCCAGCGACAACACGGCTTCACCAGCATCAGCGTGATGAACGAAGTCGCGCGCCTGCTCGAAATGCCACCAATGCGTGTCTACGAAGTCGCAACTTTCTACACCATGTACAACCGCAGACCGGTCGGCCGCTTCCACGTCCAGTGCTGCACCACCGTGAGTTAGCCACCACAACACAATCCACACCCACCCAGAGCAAAGAGCAGAAAAGGTACTAACGCACACAAACAGACACCCTGCCAACTCAACGGCTCCGACGGCGTGATGAAAGCCATCGAAGAGACCCTCGGTGTGCACGTCGGCGAAACAACCGAAGACCGCCTCTTCACCTTCTCCGAAGTCGAGTGTCTGGGCGCCTGCGTCAACGCGCCCATGGTGCAGATCAACGACGACTACTACGAAGACCTGACCCCGGAAACCACAAAATCCCTGCTCCTGGCCCTCAAGGACGCGGCTCAGAAGACAGGCGCCAGCGGCTTCGCATCGGGCCTGGCGGGCGAGGCCGGCAAGAGAGATGTGCCTGGCGAGACGGGTCAGGGAACCGCGATCAAGGATCAGGGCAGGAGTTATACTGCGCAGGGCGTCACGTTGCCCAGCCCCGGCCCGTTCAGTGGGAGGAAGAGCTGTGAGCCGCTCGCTGGGCCGACGTGTTTGCAGGGTAAGCCTTGGGGCAATGAGACCATGAGGACGGATGGTGCGCTTGACTAGGTGTGGGGTGTACATGTACAGCAACAGCGAATGAATACAAATTCGACAATTCTCTCTTGTTCCTGGTTCATGAGTAGGGTGGGTGGGCTGCTGATCGCCGGCCACGTGACATCTGCATTGCTCGATCAGCCTCTGGTCACGCCAACGGATGCTCTCGGAGCTAAACAGATGGAGTTGACAGCGTGCAGCGAAAGAGGTCGACTCTTAGGGAGAGCACGCGTTAACATCCGGATGGGAAATCACACGCTCGAAGGCCACGACTAAGTCGGTAGCGAATGAGACATCAAGACGAGAAAACATTCATGATTCATACAGCGCCTATCCAAAGCCTTTCCCCATACTCAAATATCGGTATCTAGTGACCATTGGCGCCGTTGCCACTGCTACAGCACTCGACACCGCCGTCGGCCTGAGTCACACCAACAGTACTTCCCTGATGGTGCTGCTCGCTGAGCAGAGTACTCTTGTTAAAGTCCTGAGTCGAAGGCGGGACGTCGATGGCGGGGTTCCTGTCGAAAAAATTGACAGGCTTGAGAGCGACCTTGAGGATCTCGCACGGCATGACCGGGAAGTCTTCAATGCGGGGAACCTAAGAGTATCAGTATTTTGGAGACTGTTGGATGCGGGAAAAGGAAGAAAGACTCACGTGGTTGATACCGAATTGCACAAATACAACCAGATCATCGTCGACGATACTCTCGTTGCGCTCGGCCCAGCTGCGTACTCCTGTTCCACCGCGGCTCTGGTTCGTGTACTTGCCGCCCGCGAAGAGTTCGCCGTCACGGTACTTGACGGCGTAGATATTGCGGTCGCTGAACTCGGCGCGCTTGTAGTTGAAGCTGTCCTTGTCGGAGATGATCTTCTGGAACGGCGGCGCCATGATCTTGTACGCGACCGGCTTGCCGTTGATCGGGTTGCGCACGCTACTGTTCTGGATCTTGTAGATGCGGTTGACGTCGTAGTCGAGGTCGTAGCCACCGCTCGTCTCGCATAGTGTCTCTTTGACCGTGTAGCCGTTGCCGTGCGGGTTGAAGTCGGAGCGTGGCATTGGGTGCGCTTCTTCGTAGACAAGGCGGTTGGCGTGGCCTTCGATCATGGGGTCGATGCGTAGAGAGAAGATGTGCTGGTGGTGCACGGCGAGGACGCCTGGGTGCACGACTGTGCCGAAGGGAACGTCGAGACCGTCATCGATTGGCTGTGTGGAAAGGATTCCGGTGGCTCTGACCTCGTACATGGCTTCTCCTGCTTGGTTGAATTGGAAAGCAAGGATGTACTCGTAGTTGGCGACGGTGATGATGGACTGGAGGACGAGTTCCCGGCTGCGAGCGATGGCTGCCCTGCCGGTACGGTAGTTGGTGTGCTTCCAGCCGATACCACCGTCCTGCTCGTGAATGCAGACGCAGTTGTGCATATCGATGAGACCGCCCTTGTCGTCGTTCAGGACGGCGTCGAGATAGTGGATAGAACCAAGGCAGTCGCAGCCAAGCTTGAGGTCGTTGGCCATGATACCGGCTCCGGCATCACCCAAGTCAAATGCAGACTTTTTGTGGAATGGATGTCTAGGGTCGGCATATGGGATATTCATGTCGGACAGCGAGAGTCTGTAGAAGAGGGCACGGCCATCGTAACGAACGTCGTACAAGACCATACCTTCTCTGATGTTGAAACCAACCTTGAATGACCACTTTTGCCACTCGATGTAGTTGATGGTGCCTTGCTTCTTGACGGTGAAGCTTGCACCCTCGGGCTGAGAAACATGCAGAGGCTTGACGTCTGACCTCAATTTCTTTTGCAGCTCTGGCACGTACTCGTTCGCAGGTCTGTCCTTCAACGGCTGAGTCTCCTTGAGGGTGTGGTCCTTGCCAGTCGGAAGGTGGTCGATCCTAATGACCTTCATATCGGAAGTTGTGATGACTGGGGAGATTGGAAGTGGGACAGCGTAGTGGTTCGCATCTGGGTTGTCTTTGGTGGAAGATGGACGCATGTACATGAACATTTGCCACATACGCTCATGATCGTCAACTCCATCAGACCCGTAAATCCAAGGATCGATGACTACTACTGATCCCTCAGGTAGCTTCAGCTTAGCCAACTCTGCTTGGACACCTTTGTCCTCAAGACAGACGCGCTCAAGAGTCATGATCTCGTCGCCATCACCAGGAGCGTGCATGTTTGCTCCTAGTCGGACATTGACCTCAACAGACTGTGAAGAGATGTTGACAATGGCTTCGTGAAACTTGTTGGTCTTGCGAATGTAGTATGAGATCATTGCTTTCCTGTCAATGCTCGGGACTGAAGAGCCATCGTGCTCGGCCTCGAGGTATGGAATGACCTCTGCCTTGGGTGGCTCCTCAAGAGTGATGGACTTGAAGTGGAGATCGGTGCCTTCTGGCCACTCTTTCTGGAGCAGTCCGGCCGCCGACCTGATCTCATCTCCGGAAAGAGGAGAGAAAGGATGTGTTGATGATTGTTTCGATGAGCGGACCGGAAGGTCGACTGGGTCTGCGGAAGGTGCCATGCTGTGAGAGGTAAAGTGGTAGTGAGAGGAGTAGTGGTTGCTGGTGATGGTAAAAAGGGATCGGGAAATCGTCAAATACTTAGGTTAATGTTGATATCTGGGGCGAGCTACGCCAGAAGTAACTTCCATTACTGATAGAGTTGCTGATAGGAAGGTGCAGCCTGTAGGTCGTGAAGGTGTGGAGTGATCTACAATCTGATAGATAGGAAGGAGCTAATCCGTAAACGGCAAGTACATGCGTTGCCAAATACAGTCACAGGACATAGGCCGCTTGATCCCGCCTGTTTTGGCCTGTTTTGCTTCACACGGAGATTTTCGTACCTGTATTCCAACCCAACCACAAAATCAAAGCGATACTCCGAACATCACTCCGATGCTCGTATTTTGCTCCACTCGATCTCAATAGACAGCCTTGAGAGCGGATGCATTCCGTACTGTGAGTCGTTGCTGCGAAGATAACGCGGCGTCCGTTGAAGACGCGATGTGCCCCTCATCGCGACTTTCGACTCGGTTTTAGACCACGACACAGGACTTTGACTGCGAGATAAATATTCACGGGCGACACCGCGTTTCCCCAAGTCAGCAACTCTATATTTGTCAGACGTGATACTGTAAGGTAATGGAAGTGACCAACATGAGATACTAGGTAGGTCCCAGCATCTCCACCGTCTATTATTTTGTGGAGAAGGTTCGCGGATGCTATCTCCGGGTCAGAGGTCTAGAGCTTCACCGTGTTGCAGACCTCGGCCGTTACCACCTCCTCTTCATTCACATACATCTATCGCTACCACCACGATATCACTAGTCCTCGCGCGTGCAGCTCCTCGAGTCGCATTGGGTGGACTGACTTGCCTTATCGCGAACCAACCACACAGCACATCCAGTTCCCTGTCTGATCAAAATGTCCGCTTGGGCTAGGTTCCGGGGTACGACATGAGCACGCGATCTCTTGTCGCATAGAACCTCACATTGACTATTCGCGCAGACGCTGTCCTGACCTCGAAATGGAACAAGCCTTTCCCTGTTACAATGATTCCCTCAGCCATTGGTCTATACCTCGCTGAGAGACAAGGCGAGCGTCAACGCCAGATTCTTGCCGA
>Ga0268246_10000138_pt1 | contig 58116 bp, 54 predicted proteins | sample AgamicOrSfe_FD_200242 | JGI IMG/M metagenome (GOLD analysis project Ga0268246, IMG submission 200242) | Agave microbial communities from Guanajuato, Mexico - Or.Sf.e (v2) (version 2) | ecosystem: Host-associated > Plants > Phyllosphere > Phylloplane/Leaf | place: Guanajuato, Mexico | collected... | reverse complement strand
CTTTTCATGCTGGCTCAGGCTAGAGGTAATCAATCAAACCAGCAGCAACAGCAACAACAACAGCAGCAGCAGCAGCAGCAGCAGCAGCAGCAACAGCAGCAGCAGCAACAGCAGTACCCAGCTCCTTCCCAGCAATCTCAGATGAACTACATGCCGAACACGCCACATATGCAAAACCAAAACCAAACCCAGAGGAATGCACAAGATCGCATCGCAAAGAACTCTGTCACCAGTAACATGTCTGGTTCTACTGAGAATGGTGAAGGCGATTACGGCGAGGATGACAACGAGACCAAGCCTTCTTCACGTTCGCGTGGCGGCAAGAAAGGCTCTACCGGTAAGAGCGCAAAATCGCGCAAGGCCGAGGAGACACCCAGCAAGGGGAACAACAAGCGTCAAAAAGGCAACAGTGGTTCCATGATCATGCCTCCAGACGACGAGGAAGATTCCGAGGAGGAGGAAGAGCCGCAGGTCGGCGCCGACGGCAGAAAGCTCACCGATGAAGAGAAACGCAAGAACTTCCTCGAGCGCAACAGGATCGCTGCTCTCAAGTGTCGTCAAAGAAAGAAGCAATGGCTTGCCAATCTGCAGCAAAAGGTTGAGATTTTCTCGTCAGAGAACGACGCTCTTGCCGCTACTGTAACGCAGTTGAGGGAGGAGATCGTCGGACTGAAGACTTTGCTCCTCGCCCACAAAGATTGCCCGGTCTCGCAAGCCCAGGGCATCAGTGGCATGGCTATGCAAAACATTGCAGGTGAACCTCAGCAGTTTGGCAACCCATACGGCATGGGTATGCAGGGCATGCAGCAGCACAGTATGCAACAAGCGAACATGCAACGAAGGTAGAATGTCGAGCATGACCGCATTGACACTAGCTTGCTGGCACCATGCCTGATGCGCTAGATGCCGAAGACGACGACCAGCATTGTTTGTACATAATCTCACGAATGCTTGCACACATAATCCACGACATTGGCATCAAGATTACCGGAGGATTGACTGTAATTTTAGGCGCGAAAAGGAGCATGGGATGACTGGGCTTTAGCTCTGTGCGGACTTGTATCGCCAAAAACTGTGTGTTTAGTACGCACGAGATACAAGTGGCAACAGATCGAAAGCGACACGACACAGGCAGGACAGTACTCGTCTTTCATTTATATGACACCATTTACATTTTTATTCACTCCCTCTTCAGTTTATCTTCTTTCACGCGACGAGTACAGGATGTAGGAAAAGGCGATAAGGCGTTCAAGTAGAGACGCGTGGTACGTAGTCAGCGATGTAGTACAACCACAGTACCATATTTGATGTTGAATGAAGTGCAATATCACAAGTACTCGTCCATATAAATCTATGAAGTGACGTGAAGGACCCTGCAGCGGTTCGAAGGTGATCATGTGGAGATCGGGCTTTGCGAATCAATCAACCACAAACAACACGTCCTCCGTCCATTGCGCGCGCGTACGTGAAACCAGTCGGTATATGCAGGATCAATGATACGACAATCAATTCCAAGACAAGACTCACATGGCCGCGACACGAGACCAACGTGTAGATGACGCGTTACAGCAGCTTGTCTCGCGCCTTGTTCCTCCGAACCCCAATGAAGATGAAGCGATAGACGATCAGCGATGGAACGAAGCAATTGCGCTTGCGCGCAACCAGATTGGTTAGTTAGATCAGGACCAGGCTCTCGAAAATATGCAATGGAGACAATGCTACGTCCGGAGATACTGACTAACACCAATTCCAGATTCCGAACCTTCTCCCTCAGTCGCTGAAGATGTCAACCACGCCGCCAGTCTAATACGGACGAAACTCGTAAGAGACACAGGACGTCCAGAGAAAGCGACCAAATTCTCAAACCTTTACTCGCGACTTCTGACCCAGCCGGTACTCGGACAGAAGTGGGCCATTTTATACTTTCTCTACCAACTCGCGGATCCTGGCAAGGACAGTCTACGAAAACAATTGGACGAGTTGGAGAAGCAAGGGGCTACACCGAGCCCAGATCTTCCACATGGCTTTCAATCAAGAGCAGAGAGTGACACAAAACGCGACAACGAAAGGACAGGATCAGGCCGACAATCCTCAATAACGAGCCCTACCTTTAACGAGGCGTTCTCAAGGAATGGTTTACCCAGGCTACCGAGAACAGATACACCGGAGAGTCAGAGGCCGGCGTCACGTCGAGACCGTGAGGATAAACCATCTAGGCCCACGACTGCGCCAAAGCCCGAGGAGCCACGAGACGAACTGGTGATGCCATCGATAGGTACTGGGGAGCCCACAGAGGCGGTATTGTTGCGAGATCTGCCGTTTACGTTACAGGGCCTGTCATCGACGAACCTGGCCTTCTCGGACCAGAAGACATTGCGACTACCAACTTCACTACCAGTACCGATCATTAGTCTTCTACACGCACTAGCCGAACCTTCGTTACTATATCGCAATCTATCAGAATTTGTGGACTCGTCAGATGGAGGTCTTGTTGGACAGAGCCTGAGGTCTGCCATTGGTCTGGAACTACGATCCTATCTCGGACTGGTCGCGACGCTCGAGGGTCAGATCAGGAGGTCCCTTGCACAATTGGATGAATCATTACCGCATCAAGGAATTGGCAAGGCGGGGGTGACACTGAAACGCTGCGTGATATGGACACGGGAAGCGACCATGGGATTGAGGCTGATGAGTATGGTGGTAGAGCAGTCGGTAGGGAAGCGTGGAGGAGAGCTCATCTCGCTAATACACAACTTCTCGACTTCACACGGTGATCCATTCGTCCACGCGTTTGCGGAACGGCTTCTGGTACACGTGACGAAGCCATTCTACAGCATGCTCAGACACTGGATCTACGACGGAGAATTGGAAGACCCGTTTCACGAATTCTTCGTTTTCGAGAATCCTGATGCCGGATTAGATGGTCGTGGAGGCGCAACGAGTGTGTGGGAGGACAAATACTCGCTGAAGGACAATTTGATCCCCAGCATCATGACACCCGAATTCGCAAGAAAGATCTTCCTCATCGGCAAATCTCTGAACTTTATCAGATATGGATGCGGAGACTCTACCTGGGTCGAAGATTACAGCAAGGACTGCTCGCGGGAACTGCAATATGGAGATACCGCAACCCTGGAAACATCCATCGACGAAGCGTACAAACGCACCATGGCTAGACTGACCCATCTCATGTCTGACAAGTTCAAGCTGTTCGAGCACCTCGCTGCGCTGAAGAAGTATCTCTTACTCGGACAAGGTGATTTCGTAGCACTTTTGATGGAATCGCTGGCCTCCAATCTTGATCGACCGGCAAACAGTCAGTATCGACACACTTTGACAGCACAGCTTGAGCATGCAATCAGAAACAGTAATGCTCAATATGACTCACCGGAGGTTCTTCGTCGACTTGATGCGAGAATGCTGGAACTCAGTCATGGCGAGATCGGATGGGATGTGTTTACTCTGGAATACCGAATGGACTCACCTCTGGACGTTATTGTCACACCTTGGGCGTCGAAGCAATACCTCAAGGTCTTTAACTTTTTGTGGAGAGTAAAGCGTGTCGAGTTTGCTTTAGGCAGTACCTGGCGAAAATGCATGACCGGGACAAGAGGAGTATTGGGAGCAGTCGACGACAAAGTCGGCAAGGAGTGGAAGAGCGCTCGTGGTGGGATCTCTGAAATGATCCATTTCGTGTGTCAACTACAGTACTACATCCTCTTCGAAGTAATAGAAGCAGGCTGGGAGGGCCTGTTGACCGCGATGAAGAAGGTATGTCGCGCTCCTTCCTTCGTCTTATCTCTCAACTAACACTGTGCCAGCCCGATGCAACCCTCGACACACTCATCAGCGCCCACAACCACTACCTAAAATCCATCACCCGCAAAGGTCTTCTCGCCCCTTCGACCTCCTCATCATCAACCTCAGCGGCAGACTTCACGATCCAACTCCACGAACTCCTCAAACTCATGCTCGCTTACAAAGAAGTAGTCGAGCAGCTCTACTCCTACTCGGTCGCCGAATTCACAAAACAAACAGACCGCACCTCGCGCATCGCAGCGCGCACAAAAGCGCAGACATGGGGCGTCACAGAGCGCGACGAGGAGGAGGACGACGACAACAACGACCGCATCGCGCCGCTGGTGTCTATACCAGGCCACGAGGGCGAGTCCGTGCTTGCGACCTTGAGGGAGAGGCTGAGCGAGCTGCAGAGGGATTTCAGGGCCAGAGTTGATGTTCTCCTGGGTGATCTTGCGTATCAGCCAGATACTGATATGAGGTTCTTGGGTGTTGTTATGAATTTCAATGATGTTTATAAGCCGGTCAAGAGGAAGAGGGGTGGTAAAGAGAGGGAGAGGCCGAGGAGGGACGAGCAGATGAGGGCCGGTGCCGAGGCTGCTTAGATAGATACGGTATTATCGTGTAGAAGTGCGCTGTCGCACTTGGACGTTGAATAGCAGACTTTTGTCGCAATGTCGAGCTTGGCTACGAGACGAGTTGGGGGATCTCAGGACCCCGAACGAATACCCAGCACCATCCAACGCTGACTTCCGTTCCTGTATGCAATCGTCCTCGTTTATCTACGTCGAGCTATACTCTCCTTCTGTGTTTGCGCTTCTCCCCAAATGCCTTGTCCAAGAACTCCTTTTCGAACGCCACAGGCTTTGACTTGTCAGCCTTTCTGTCTTTTTCTTCTTCTCCATCGCTGCTGTCGTCCGAGTCAGATTGCGGGGATGAAGAATCAGATTCGGAATCCGACTCAGAGTCCGAATCCGAGTCTGAGTCGTCTGAGTCATCGGAGCTTGAGTTCTCATTAGAGTCGGATTCAGACGAGCTTTCATCATCGCTGGCAGCCGAGCTCGTGTCCAGCTTGACCTTCTTCTTGCTTGCTGGCTTCTCCTCGTCGGAGTCCGAACCATCGCTGCTGTCGCTGCTGCTCTCGTCGCTCGACACATCTGCGGTCCTTGATTTTCGCTTTCTCCTCTTCTCCCGCGTTGATGTGTTGGTTTCACTTGTGCTCTGACTGCTTGGCGGTGTGGGTACTTGAGGTTGGGAAGCTGTAATGACGTAGTCGTCCGGCGACTTGCCGAGCTCAAATGCAAGTACATTGAGCAGTAGGATTTCTGAGGCGCGAGAGTCTTGTGCTCGGCGCCGACGTGAAGTCTCGTGGACGGTCTCTTCGCTCTTATCATTCAAGAGTCCTAGTGAGCGCATTCGTTCGATTTCCCTGTCTTCGGCCAATTTGTACGCGATAGCGCGAGCTTCACGGGTCTCCATGTCTTGTACAGAGACGTCGTCCGGGAGGTCTTTCTGCGTGCTGTTCTTCAGCTCGGTTATGAGTCTGCCGGCTTGGTCGCGCAACCGCTTGCGTGCCCCCTCTCCCTGAAGCCCTTCGATATATGCCAATAGAGCCGAGTCGTAATCTGATGGAATGCGGTAAATATTGAATACGTTCTTAATCACATCGTTCTGTTTAGATTTATTGAATTTCCAGTTCTCGCGGTCGTTGTGAAACTGGTCCAGATACTCCAAGTAGACAGCTTTAGCAATGTCGCGCGGTTTTGCTTTGGATGATGCTTCCGTTGAGACGTCCGAGGTCCTTCCCGTTGTAGATTGCGCAGCTTTGGCTTTCTTGTCCTTCTTGGACGCCTTCTTCTCGGCCGCCGCGTCCTGTAGTTCCTGATTGACCGGTGTCGTGGTGATAGAGGTACCGTCCTCGACCTTGGTATCTACAGCGAAAGAAACAGACTTGCGCCTCTTTGACGATCTCTCCTCGGCTGTGACTCTGCGATCTTTCTTCGATCTGTGACTGGAGTCAGCTCGCCACTCTCACTGAGTCGAAGAGACCTCACATGCACAATGTCGTCCCCGTCAACGTATGTATGTCAGATCTGTGGTTCGGATGATCATCCACAGATGCGTTCGAAGCGATAACAACAACAACGCAATGGACGATAGAGTAAAAAGTTGCGACTCACTCTTTGGCTTGCTTGACGTTTACCTCTGGTGATAGGTTTTCCAGACCTTCTGTTGAACTCAGAGCCGAGGCAGCATCATCTGTTTCACTGGCTTTGCGCTTCTTCGACTTCTTTGAATTGTCGTGACTCTGGGATTTGCCCTCGGGTGATCGTATAGCTAAAGTGGTCGGTTTTGAAAGGGTGGGAGTCTGTGCAGGACTCGCTGCCTCATTTGCCCGCTCAGTCGATGTTGCCTTCACTTCAGGTAGAGTTTCAGATGCATTTTTCAGTCTGAGACCAATTTTTTTCCAGGCAGGCACTCGAGCGCCAGAAGAGGCTATAGAAATACTGCTCGCCATTGTCTCGCACCACCTCGATTGCCGTACAATGCTCGCTGACAATAACCAATAATGCTGCAAAGAATTGCTCAAATTCTATGTCCGCAAATCTCGCCGGACGTTTGACTGAAGTTGAAGTCATCGGTCTTGGCACTAGATCACCGACAGCTCCAATCCAGGCAAACACCTACACGCGTTTCAAGCTCCAGCATCATCCAGCCCTCCATCAATCTACCACTCTTACTCATATCCTCTAGACTTTGCTTCCAACAAAGGCGACATTATCTCTCGAAGCCAGAAACCGCTCACCACCACCCACAATGTCTGGTAAGTTGGGCCACGATCGCAATCACACGAGCTATCTAACATGTCATCTTCCATAGGCAGCGCTGGATATGACAGACATATCACCATCTTCTCGGACCAGGGTCGCCTGTACCAAGTCGGTACGCAACATGCAAACGCTCCTTGTAATATCGGGATTCCTGACATTTCTAGAATATGCATTCAAAGCGATCACGGCAGCCAACATCACATCTGTTGGTGTAAGAGGAAAGGACTGCGCGGTTGTCATCTCGCAGAAGAAGGTTCCAGTACGTTATGAGGATTGCGATATCATATACAGAGGCTGATGGTGTGGCATTAGGACAAGCTCATCGACCCTTCGACCGTCTCATACATCTTCAAACTTTCGCCCTCAGTCGGATGCGTCATGACCGGATCGATAGCAGACGCCAGAGCATCAGTAAGCCGAGCACAAGGTGAAGCTGCCGAGTTCAGATACAAATATGGATATGAAATGCCTTGCGACGTACTTGCGAAGAGACTAGCCAACATCTCTCAAGTCTACACACAAAGAGTAGGTCAACACTTTGATGAGCATGCAGAAACAATGCAGCTGACACTTACGTAAGGCGTACATGCGCCCCCTTGGAGTTGCGACAACACTCATCTCAGTCGATTCGGAATACGGACCTCAGCTGTACAAGTGCGATCCAGCTGGATATTACGTCGGCTACAAAGCAACGGCGTCGGGACCCAAAGCGCAAGAGGCGCTCAACTTTTTGGAGAAGAAGCTGAAGAACAAGGAGCACGCCGAAGGCAGCTGGGACGAAGTGGTCGAGCTAGCAATTACGGCGTTGAGCACGGTCTTGAGTGTAGATTTCAAGAAGAATGAGATTGAGATTGGTATCGTTGGTGGACCTCGAACGAATGGGAAGGAGGGAACCGACACAGAATTCCGCGCGCTGTCCGAAGAAGAGATTGACGAAAGGTTACAGGCCATCGCTGAAAAGGACTGAACAGGAATGCCGATCGGAAGACGCCGAAGCCATGGCGCGCGTCTGTAGTACCCATCACGAAACAGCTCGCACTATGACTTGATCTATGATGTTATGGTACAACACGTGAAAGCGCAGTCAGATGAGGCTAGGGTTCAGCGGGTATGATTGGACGGCACTCCCGAATGACAGGGTTGGCGGCTGACGCTGCGAATCTGTCGACGGTTCGATCGTATTGACCTGGAGAGGCCGACCTTGAAAGCCTCACTAAACTCTCAATGCCAGAATCGCACCGTTTACGCTTGCTGTTTCTGATTCTAAATTTGCTTGATCATGTTTTCGTTCAGTCCGATGCAGAATGATTCCGACCGACGCCCGAAATAGCTTACAGTTACACTGCCGATGGTGGTAAAAAGGTAACTCTATCCGGGGCTCAAGCCACGACCCTCATTAGGCTTCAATCTGTCGCGTCACCACCCCATTTCACAGTCACAGATAAACTATCGCAACCGACTCCCACATGCCCTGGAAAACCCGCCGTTATCTGTTCGGGCGCTCCATTCGTAGTGCCCGCGATTCCCCTCAGCAATATTGCTGACCTGGCATGGTACCTGCGATATGCAAGCCATACGCGTGCGGTCCGTACCAGCTACACATGAGCTAGGACCAGTCTTGGAGTAGCTTGCGCAAACGGTAGCTGTATGTTACTCAGCTTGCTGGTGGGCGCATGACGCTGTCTGGTTTCGATCTTGCCAGATTCACTATCTCTTCAAACATTGGACAGCATGTCTTGGGCTCAGCCGCCGTCGTTGGAGCTACCGTCACTCCGTCCTGGGGAAGTGCTCGGTTGCGACCAGGTATGGTAGACATTTATATCCTATCCTATAGCTAAGTTTCCATCTCAGCTGCCTTGCCCGATCTTTCTTCGCTGAAACGGCCCCCAAATACCGTCACAGCACTTCTCATTTGTTGATTGCCAGGAGCTACTCGTTTCTTCATACCCACTCTTTATAAGCATATCTCTCTTAGCTGCCCGACTCGTTTATCTGCTGCTACTCCGGTCGAATCGAGCTGAAGAAGAATCGCTGCCCGTCTTGCGGGTTACGTACACTGAGCTACAGCTTTCCTGGAAATCTCTTTGGCCTTTAAAAAGACCCTTTCCCTCTCTCTTTGGAGGCATCAACGATTTATGGACGTTGATAAGATTCGACTTTTTCCTATATCTGCCTACCTCTCACACATTAGATCTACCTCCCGCGCTCTACCTGCAAGACCTCGATGGCAGATGGGTGTAAGTTGTGCTCTCCTTGAGGTTGACTCCGACTCATCAGAAACGCAGTGAACCATGCCCGCGCCATGCGAGTAGCAGAGCTCATGACCGACTTTCGCAACCTCCAAAGACATCTTGCAAGCATTCGTATCACATATGCTCCGGAGGACCACAACCTGGAAGGCTATGTCGTACTGCGGCAATGCATGTTAGAAGCCCAAGCGATGCTCAATCAGCCTTTTCAATCGAGTTCCGTCCACCCACGAGGAGATGAAGAGCAGGAGAAGACTCAGCTAAGGCAGTACGTCCACTAGATCTTGGGAGATGTCGGTTGTTGACGTGGAACGCTTAGGATCATTATGGACGCTAGTCTGCGTCGCTTCAAGGTTCAGAAGATCTATATGAAGGCCAATGCGGCTCAACGATGGGTTTCTGCGAGGGACACCATGCTCAAGGGTCGTCCACCGCAGGCTCATCACGGTAGCGCTCTTTCGCAGATCTCGCAGTCACTACGGACCGTATGGCAAGACGTCGTCAAGTACAGGGACGCAGCTGACCCTTTTTCACAGGAACTCGCCTCCGTCACTGACGCCAGGGTTGAGCTCACCTTACGAACAAACGACGCCCGCCAGGGTAAATGGCTCGCGGAAGATCCTTCTCTCGCAGTCATCGCACAAATGCTGCGACCTCGTTGATCAGTCCCAAGTTCTACTTACCAATGGGTTGTCAACGCAACACGAATCGAGATTCACAAATGTGTCATGAGGGTTGACATATCGACGTCAACAAAGTTCTCGCTGAAACCCGAACCTCAATCAAAATCTGACAGCGAGGAACCTCAGGGACTACAACGGGCCAAAGCGCAGCCACTCTTTATTTCCGCTACAAAGCTCCACACGAGTTCGATCCGAAGCACAACCGTTGCAACGTCTACGGCCTCTCCGGCAAGAGCAGCGGGACCGAACCAAACGGGATTGCCTAGGGCATACTCTACCTCTACCGCGTATACTGCACATCACGATCGCATACGCCGAAGCATGAATTTATACCCGATACCCCTATCAGTTATATGCAACAGTCGGATCGCATTATTTTCGTATTGCGTCGCATAGCGGGACTTTGTCACTTATTCAGACTCATTATTCCAAAACTGTTCTACAACCTCTTGATAAGCCCTCGTGCGTACCTTGAAAATCTCAATACTGCTTATGGCAAAACCATGTCAAGAGCAGGCTCTAAAAGCAGGATCAAGCCTCCCGATCCCGATCACAAATGCAACCTTCCAGGGTAGATTGCCGTGTACCGTTGCGGACTTCCCGCCTGACTACAGCCACAACGGTCGACCTCTTCCTTGTTTCAGTGCACCAAGATCTGACGCGTCACAAGAGGCTGTAATAACATGCTCAATACTCAACTTTCTCCACCATGGTCGGCAGGGCCGTCAGAACCGTTATCAGAACTCTCTAGCGCTGATTTGACTACGCGACTACGGATGCGGTGTGGAAGGGTATGTAGACACTTTCACTAGGACGAAGGAAACAGGAATGGTGAATAATGGATGTGACGAGATGTGGTGCTTTTAGCTTGCGCTTAGCTTCCGTGTAGCTTCGAGAAAGCGCGGGGTGCGGCGCGTTCTGACTCGCGTGCCGTGGATAAATGGTACACGTGCGGAAAAGGACCGATCAGGAAACACCGCGAGCCTGCACAAAATGAACAGAGACTACCAGTGGGGTTGTCGCAGACGGCACACGTACATATGTGCTAACTGTGGGATCTCGATATGCTGTCGTGGTCTTATTCGAATGGAGCGCGGTAGCCGTACGAAAGCCACATACACGGGCATATGTACAATCTCGTACTAGCCAGGAGCCTTGCAGACAGCGAATCGAGCCGTCGCTTCTCTCTATCAACATTAGCAATGATGCGATGTACAGCTAGTATTCAAAGTTTCGTCCGGGCCATCAGACACTTCAATGTTACGCGCAACGCGAATAAAGCAGTTAGATACTGTACTGTACGAGGTGACAATGATTTAAACTACGCCGATCGTCACGTCAACTCAAGATCGTCCGGGACACTCGCCGAACACGTGCCTTTTTGTCTATCTCCCGCCTTTGCATATTGAACCCCTTTCGCATTTATACGAGCATTCCAAGGTTCTTTCAATGCAAGACAGTGCAACGGCTTGACAAGCATTTATACAAAGTACTTCCTACTTTTTAGTCCCTACAGGCCAGGGACGGACTACGTGCTACCGGCTGGGGCTTCCCGCTACCGTCACCGGCACCGGACATGACCGATGCTGCTAACCTCTGTGAGATGTCGCTGCAAGGACCCCGTGCTTAAACTTGCCCTGCTTCAAAGAGCCGTCTGGGGTTACGTGGACCTGGTTAGCAGCTCGCTGCGCTATCGTAACCTGGTTCGATTGCATCAGAGATCAGATGCGACTTGGGGCGGCCCGGAGACCCGCATACCATCACCTTGTACGCAGTATCCAGATGTCATCACGTTGTGAAATTTGTTCCTTTTCACATCCAGAAAAGGTCTACCTGATGGACTGCTGATCCGGCACTATATACAGAACCTTACACATGCGTCCGCACTTCCATGTACGAGGCTCTTATCATCTTACTCCTGATTCACGATCTCACCCACATAGTTTGTCTTTGCTTCACATCATAACGAACAGTGTCACAAGCTCGATTACCAATGTTCGACATATCATAACCAGCAAGTCGTGCTCTTCGATGCGCTTACGTCGTCGCTTATTCATGCCGCGGGGCTGAACATGTACATTGTCGTGGCTTCAAGCCAATCTAGCAGCCGCAGCTGACGACATGCGACGCAGGATGTAGGTTTGCCCTGTAGGGTTGCACGCATACGTTACTTTACATCGGATCGAAGATACGAAAAGCCACTGATGATCATGAACTGCTTCGTATTGGTATTGATAGCATGCGTACCAACTACGCCCGGAAGCGCTCGGCTTACCATTCGCAGCTGGTATCGCGTACCTGGATAGCAATGCGGTCGTGCTTGTCCAGTCTTTGCGCCCACAAATGCTGACTGAGTCTGTGGTGCTTGCACGCTAGGATAGCTTCATGCTGCTCGCTGTGGTGCAACACGTCGGGAAATTTGATCTATGCGAGACGACCACCAGCAACTCACCATGGCCGCTGTCGTGCAGTGCACGCTTGTGCTTCTTTACAATCCTAGGACGGCCTGCCTCACTGTAACTCTACTCTGACACCACCTTCGTGAGGTAAATTGTATCCCTCTTCCTGCTGGACCATTTAGATAGGTTTATGATGCCGTTCGCTTTGCTAGCTCAAGCTCTTGGTCGAATGGAGGAGTCAATTTAGCAGCGTTCGCAACATCACGCGACCGAGTTCCGAAAGTCTTAGTCAACTTGGAAGGCCTCACTCGCGATGCGTCGTCGCTTGCTCCCAGAATCCTTCGTTTGCGTAGTAGTAGCGAGAGACTTTTCCTGCGAAGCCCATTTCTGGAGTACTGCATCTTCCGCTGGGTTCTCGAGGCTGTGAAAGGACGCATGGTGACTACAGCCATCGCATTCGAACGAAGTCGCCGCCTATCCGCGGACGATCATCAGTAAACAATTCTTTGTATTCCTTGAGGTGAATGTGTGAAAAGTGCTAGCCCTTACCTTGACAGGGTGTAGCATGAAACGAAGGCATGAGCAAGTACCAGATACCAGGCTGGCCTTGTAATTGCATCGACCACGAGGCGGCGTATAGTTCATCGCCTGCCACACTCCGTTCGATGTCGTTGACGGCATATTCTCTGTGGGATTCTGGCAGACCTGACTCGCGTGTCGATTGTTCAGTGTAGATTTACCAGCTAGCTCTTGACCAAGATAACATTGAATCTTGGATGAGGTAGTAAGTCAGTCGCTCGGCAGCGCGCTCACAGTAGATCGCGACAGCTCATATGGGATTGGTCACAGATCGTGTCCAGGTAGGTGAACTCCTTACGCGGTGTCACGTTACTGAAGGATATTGGGGAAATGCCAAGTCTTTTGAGCTTTGGGGAAAGTCGAACTTCATCAATTCGCGACAGCAACTTATGCCTGCAATCCACAAGCCTGTTCATTTACCGCCTACAGTCTCTCATTAAAGTCGACTAAAACTTACGACGAGATGCCGAAATACTTCTGCGATTATTGCGATGTCTATCTCACTCACGACTCGATGAGCGTACGGAAAGCGCACAACAGTGGAAGAAATCACTTGCGAAATGTGGTCGATTACTATCAACAAATCGGACACGAAAAAGCGCAATCTGTCATCGATTCTATAACATCGTCATACGCGGATGCTGGCCAGCAGATGCCTGTGCCTGGTGGAATGATGCAGCCTAGTTTCGGAGGAGGTATGCCAGGTCCTCCACCAGGTTTCCCTGCGGGCATGCCTCCCTTCCCTCCACCAGGTGGCTTGCCTGGCGGCCCTGGCGGTATGGTACCACGTAAGTTCCACATTCATCATACGCGCGATGCAAACACTGACATGAATAGCTGGCGGCCGTGGTATGCCTCCTTTCCCATTCCCTCCAGGTCCCAACGGTATGCCTGGCTTCCCACCTCCTGGAGGAATGCCATTCACTCCGAATTCAGCTGGATCGCCGCCTCAAGGAATGCCGTTCCCTCCTCCAGGTCAAGGTGGTATGGGGTTTCCACCTCCTGGAATGCCGATGCACATGGGTGGACCAAGTCCTATTCCAGGTGCTCCGGGTCTGGGCGGTCCTCCACCATACCAACAATCATATGATCCAAGAAGAGACAGATGAAAAGACAGAATTGCTCCGGAACACGAAATCAGACGCCCATACGGTGGCCAGAGCCGCACGACAAGATAGTGCCATCGGCTCCGGATACGATGTGGAGCGATGCTGCTGGCAGACAGATTTCATCCGACACCGCGGTATACCAATAAACCAAACTGGGTCGTACCACGCAGCCAGAAAGGGCTTCAGTGGTTCTTGGAGAGACATGCTGTATGCGAGCAATAGGAGAGGGACGAATTCGGCTCGATCACCGCAGTGCCGCATAAATATCCGACCTCTGATCTTCTCGTGAAGGGACACCGAAATTCAGGAGTTCACTCATCCGATGGAGTTGCTCACGTGCAGGATTATATATTATAGCTCCGCTTTGGCAGTGGGGTCAATATAGAGGTTCTCAGAACTTCGTCAGGGAGTAATCAGCAGAGGCATGCTCAACAAGCAACAAATACAGTTGATTCTCCCAAGACCATTTCATTAACCACGTGGTCATGTATTTACAAGGGCAACAAGTGTGACAAAAAGACAGAGAAGACAGTCCCCCGTGCTTGTGTCACGATCTTTGTACCTGAAGGACGATCTTTTGTTCCGGCCATTTAAGTGGCACTAGTCCGGAAATGGTCTGGACACAAAGCTCTTGCCTTGTGTACTTTGTACCCCGGGCTGTCGTCGCAATGGAATGCGCAGTCGTCCAGTCGTCTCCCCTCTCTCAATCTCATCCCATAATCAATCGCCAACAACGCCTAATCTCCACCGTATTATTGTCTTCGCTTCTTATCCACGACCTCTTTGTACTACCCACCCACTGTCACTCGTTCAACACTTCGCAACATTCGTTTCTGCTCGCCAACCTTCTCATTTTAACGACTTTTGCACGACGCGACACAGATCAAATCTCCCGGTTCAGGATACGAGGCGACACTCGATCATCGTCGACACTATATTGTCCAAAAGCCTTGCCAGAGAGGATTCTCCATTGGATCCACGACTTCTTCGAACAAACATTAAAATCAACGTGATCAGCGTTTCAGAAACGACCTGGGGTGTCGCAACGGCGCAGCACTCCATAAAAGCAGAAGATGGAGGGCTTTTCACAAAATGGTAGGATACTTCTAGGACTTCATCCAAAGAGACGGGTTCTCACACCAGTCTCAGAACTACCACAAGCGATACCACACTTATTCAAGAGGGACTGCTTAAGCTGTCCGCCCGATTCTCCATCATGTCCTAGCTGCCCGGCTGGTCAGGTCTGCTCTCTCATCCCACAATCCTGCAACCAATGTGCGCATACGGTCTGCGTATCATCCGGAGTCACTGGAGGAGGACCACCAAAGTCTGCAGGACCCAACGTAGGCGCTATTGCCGGTGGTGTAGTCGGAGGCATAGCTTTCATCGCGGTACTCACGTTCGCCATATGGTGGTTCTGGATCCAACCGAAACGAAATGCTTGGTATGAGGAGGATTGGGACGATCAGGACGAGGACGCGACAGCAGCGAAAACACAGTTCAAGGAGCAAAGGAATGACCGCAGGTCGGTACATTCGGTGGCCTCGACCGTCCTAAGCAGGGCTTCGAACATGATCCCGATCGCTTTCATTCCTGGTGTTACAAACAGAGATACGAACTCGCCTCCGGTACCTCCAATTCCAGCAGCACGCAAATATGCGCCAAGCCCACTCTCTTCTCAACACAATGGAGACGCCATCTTCTTCTCACCGGGCGACCTCCGCAACTCTGCATACTCGGACTCATCTTCACTTCGAAACCGTGACACACACTACGGACGGCCTAGTATCACAGCCAGCTTGGCACGCGAGAGTGTCGTATCAGAAGTCTTCCACGACAATGCCCAGGAACACCCAATGCCCGCTCTACAAGCGATGCGCATCAGGCCAAACATGGTCAGCGTCAAAACAAGTGCAAGCGGCAGCAAAGGACCTAGTCCGCTAGCCACAGGACGCGCCACGCCAGTAACACTGGACGAAGGAGAGTTCTTCGTCTCTGCGCCGTCCACTCATTCCACCCCAAGTCTCCACAGCAAAGGCTCCTTTGTGAAGCCTACTACCGTCACAATACCCAAGAAATCGGCAGCTGGACGCTTCCCCGTGCGAACAGCATCTGATGACTCGGTACCTCAGGCTGGACCTAGTACGACGGCACACAACTATGCAGACACAACGGACGACGAGACAGATGAGGCCCATGCGCCCGCCCACCAATCTCTGCTCTCCTCTGGGGATTCGGCCACTAGTTCCGACGATACCCCAGGCGCATCACAAAGTCCGTTCATCGACACGGCTGGTCACAGCCACGGCCGACTGAGCAAGGAGATTATAGAGGCGACTCGCAGGGCGAGCAGGATGCCTCTTCACAGCGGACTTGGAGGCAGGAGCGAAGGGCCGTTCGGGGACGAGCACGCTTCTGGAGAAGATTGACCGAAATCTAGAAATATTTGCTTCGATTCATTTTGACTATAGGGATTTATACCATGGGATCTTATTTTGTTCATGACTTCTATTTTAATATTACTCAAAGCCCTTTTGTGATCTCCGACTCGTGCCACGCCCAGCTGAATGCCTTGCTGAGACATCAGGTTCATTCGTTCGACTCGTGTCGGTGATAATAGGCTCCACGTCTTCCATTCAAGCCATGCGAGGCCCAACATTCGTGTAGAGGAAATCCCAAGATCTCCGAGCCTGCTGACGGACACCACTCGAATCGCGTGGCTGTGGGTATTGTATTCAAGGTACTTGCCGCCACGGGCACGACGAGCCTGATCGGGCACGAAAGCACGAAGCGGGAGACGACGAAGCTCTCCAATCGAGATGTATGGTTCGTTTGAGTTGGCGCTATTCAGTAGGGCGTAGAGCTCGGGATTCCTGGCTTTGCTTGTGTTGAGGGGATCAAAGAGGACCCAGTCTAGCTTTCTGTCAGTCGAGCTTATTGACCGAAGACACTATGTACCCACTCGTGTTGCTCTTTTTGCCGGGAACGTGAAGTTCCTGGTAGGTGGAAGGAAGACCGGACGTGTATTCTGATGGTGCGCGCTTGTGGTGGATCAGGAGCTGGCAAAGTCGTTCAGCATCTGGTGATTCAAGGAAGGCTCTGCTCTGCTTTTCGGGATATCCATAGTCGATAAGGCCTTGTAGTGCAGGATTGTGTTTTGTCTGAGCTGCGCGTGTCGGCCGCGCAGCTTTCGCCTCGCTTCCGGATCCTGAACTCATCGTTTATTGAGAGTCGAGAAGTAAGCACGATGGGCAGTCGCGTCGGTCGAGTAGGCTGCGGCGTAGTGATCCGCCGTACGGTATATTTGGTAATGAAGCCTGTAGATGATCGGTGTAAAGTAGAAAATGGTAAAAACTTCGCCAAGTGAAGGATTTTTGATGTCGATTGTTGAGTCGTGAAGTGAAGTCGCTCTCGCACCTGGCGGGCGCCTCGAAACCCACCGCGAGCGAAGAGGTCCTCCACCTCCAGCCTTGACGGTCGTGGCCAAGTCGGTGGGGTTTATCAAATCCGTCGCTTTCTATGTCTTGTCCTGTGGTCTTGGTCGTCGATTCTACACCACGGCGGATAGTGATGGCAGTATCAATTGATCACGATACTGAGCTTGATCATGGCGATACGACTCGCTTCAGATCTTCTCGCTTACCCAGATGGCAGCTCGACAACCACCGCGAATCACGCCCGTGAGCAGCTCATATGGGTTCGCCTGCTTCGCATCATGCTCCACTGCATGATCGAGATGCTCCAACTCCTCATCTCTTATTCTTCGAAGATCTTTTACCAACTCTGTCAGCTCCTCACCCGGGTCCTCGCCTCTCCTCTCCATGTCCTCCATCCACGCAAGGATCTCTCGTACTTGACCATTGTAGTGCTGTCCAATCTCGGTTTCGACGGCCTCGGTACAAGCCATGGCAGCTTCTCTGCCCATAACTGCTGTAGTCCAGCCAAGCGTGGTCGCCGCAACCTGCCATAACGGATACATTGCGGTTGGCCTGATGCGGTGCTTTGCGAGAACTTCATTGAACTTTTTGAAATGGCCAGCTTCCTGATCGTACATATGCTTCATCAGAGGTCGCAAATGAGGATGAGCCTTGATCACCGGAGGTGTTTGCGCGCTATAGATTCTAACAGCGGCGAGTTCACCAGCGTGATTGACACGAAGCTACGACTAATTAGACGAGCCATGGACGAGATGGGGACAGTCACGTACCGCACTGTCAAGAAAACGCTGCTGCTCTGCGGTCAAAGGCCGCCTTCGCTTGCCGTGTGTCGAAGATTCGACAGCCTGTGGCTTGGCCTCTGTACTCGGGGGAGCCGATGAAGTCGTGATGGCTGCTCTACTGATTCGTGGTGAGGAAGTCGAACCGATAGTCCTAGTCGCGAGGCGCGGCAGTCTACATCGAAGAGAATCCATTGTTAATGTCGTACTTGTTCACAAGTGTGCAGTGGTCAATATACATATATGTTTGATATGCGCTCGTAGACTTCTCGATGATGTCGACGGTCTTATGATAGACTTTCGGGATATCCCGCTAGCGCGTCGCAGATGTCGGCTGTACCTCGACGGACTCTCAAAAGTTATAGGAGCGCCTAACTGCTGTTGTATCATCTATCTGTCATATTCACCCTCATACAACAGCAGACTCAGTGGTTATTACACCTTCTGGATCCGGATCATTCGCTTCTCCATCCGCTCACGAGGACTTCATTGTCATCTCTCGTTCCACCTGCTCGGTACAGCTCCTTGACCTGCTGGACCCTCAGTTTCGCAAGCTGTCAAATCGCACCAAGACCAACAGTATCACAAGAGCCGGAAGTCACTCACTATCGTCAACCTCGAGAAACGAACCCACTCTTCTCCGCCTCACTCGTAAATCACATACGCAACAGTTCCAATCATGTCTGACAACGAACTCGACGCTGAGCTCCTCGCCCTCGCAGGTGGAGATGGCAGCTCTTCAGAAGACGAGGATGTACGATCATCACCCAAACGCAAGTCCGCGTCAAGAGACCGCGCAGATTCGGAAGACAGATCACCTCCACGACGTGGTGTAGCGTCCAAGCTCAAGTCCAGAGCTAAAGCCAGGCAGAGTAGAGCGGATTCTGACGATGAGGATCAAGGGTAAGTATTCAGGTGCTCCTATAATATATGCGACTTACGCGACGAAGCTTTTCTTCACCACGATCAGAGGATCGCAGAGACACAGCCGACGACGTCGACGATGATGCGCCTCTGTATCCAATCGAGGGGAAATTCCAATCCGAGGGTGATCGAACTCGGATCATGGCCATGACCGAAATCCAGCGTGAAGAGATCTTGGCCGAACGCGCATTACAAGTACAGAAACGTACCCAGGACCAACAGCTCAGACGAATGTTGTCAAAGCAGCGGTCGACCGATACCGACCGAAAGCGCAAGGCAAACGACGTCGACCTCGATGAGAGTTCGCGAAAGAGCAGTAGGCCGAAGACCAAGGCGAGTGAGACACTTGAAGCATACAAGCGACAAAGAGAACTCAAGGGTGCACAAAGAGCAAGAGGTGAGCTGCGACGAAAGGAACGAGAGCAATCAGAAGACGGCGGCATGTCCGAAGAAGACGCGGATGGCGAAAGCGAGGTAGGATGGGGTGACAGGCAGCGAACCCCTGAAAAGGCTCGCGAAGAGCCACCTCCGGAGCTCAAGGACTTCGAACGTATCCGCGTCGGTCGATCGAACTTTGTCAAAGTCTGCTTCTATCCGACCTTCGAGTCTCTCGTCAAGAACTGCTATTGCCGGGTCAGTGTAGGCATGGAGAGTGGACAAGCTTACAAGATGTGCCAGATCAAAGGTAAATATGAACAATTTCTGGGAGCTTGGATGACTGCTGATCGCGACCAGGTTTCAAGCAGGGCAGACCGTACGCGATGGAAGGCTCGATGGGTAAAAAGGTCTACACGAATCAATACGTTCTGGCTGGTCAGGGCAAGAAAGAAAAAGAATATCCATTCACAGCTTGTTCCGATGGTCATTTCTCAGAAGCGGAATTTGCAGACTTCCGAAGCACTCTGGCGGCAGAGACGATACGGTTTCCCAAGAAGATCTTCACCGCTGGGAAGCTAGACGATATTCATGCGCTTCTCAACCATCAATGGACGGACAAGGATATCGAAGAGAAGCTCAAGAAGCAAAACGCCATGAAAGATGACTTCCTGAACCACGGCCGGAATCGTATTGTCAAACGACGGGACGAAGCCGCTTCCAGGGGTGACGACGCAGTCGTCGCAAAATGCAACCAGGAACTTGCCGCTTACGATGCCGGTGGATCAACAAAGGTCGAGGCCAAACCCAACACACCGAGCAAACTTGCACAACAAGAACGTCTCTCCGAGCTGAATCGTCAAAATCGCAAACGCAACACCGAAGAGGTTCGTAAAGCCCAACTTGCGGCCAAACGCGCCGAGCAGAAGCATCGTGAAGAGGCAATCGCTAGAGCGAAAAAGGCCGAAGCGGAGAAGAAAGCGGCGGCCGGCAATGGCAACCTCGCTATTCCAGACGATCTTTTTGGCGATGCCAGCGACATCAGCCGGACGGGCACACCTGGCACGACGACTCCTAACAGGATCTCGTCGCGCGCAGGAACACCTGCTGCCAATGGAGAGAAGAAGAAGTTTGGCCAGTTCAGGAGAAAGGCCGTAGATGACGATGTCATTGCTGGAATAGACTTGGGTATCGACATTGACATTTGAGGGCTGGGAAGACGTGATAAGCCGGGCTGAGGGGATTGGGGTTTTACGGGCTTTGCTATGCGAGTTGATACTGAGCATGATACGTTTTCGCTAAGGAAGAGCGTTGCAAATCCGAAAACTCTCTTCGTTCGTACCTGTAATCATACTGACGAGGACACCCCATTTGCTCTGCTATCTTCATGAGACATTGGCATTCTTGTGCTTGTGTATGTTCATCTGTAACAAATGAGTGCCGCGTATCAATGTTACTTATCAATTTTACTCCACCGCCGAAGGACCGGGGACGCTGTGTCAGCTTGGACCGCAATCTATCATATGACAACTTACCCTTGATCCTCGTGTCACCCACCCATCATCATTAATATACTCTTCAACATTGGAATTATGACTTCCCAGGCAACCTCAACGGCATACGCGTAGCTTGGCTGGTATCGATATGCATCTGACATATATAATTACAAACTGAGAGACCTACATTCAGAAATTGGATCACGATCTTGACCAATTCACCGACCATGGCTCAACACACTGTCATATCCCACCTTCGCGATGTGCACGAGCACAACCTCAGAACTCTTCGCGCACAACCTCTGGCCGAATTCTCTGGTTCCTTGGGCGATCTCGGCACCTTACTCCCCCTCATGATAGCCCTATCCCGCGTCGGCAGTATCGATATCTCCGCGACCCTCGTCTTCAGCGGTCTAGCCAACATCCTGACCGGTGTCGCCTTCGGTATCCCGCTGCCTGTCCAGCCAATGAAAGCTATCGCCGCGATTGCAATCGCCAATTCCTACTCCAAGGCGGAGACTGCTTCTGCCGGGTTATTTGTCGGCGCTGTGGTGGCTGTTTTGGCGCTGACGGGGCTGTTAAGGTGGGCGACGAAAGTTGTACCTGTGGCTGTCGTTCGTGGTATCCAGGTTGGAGCTGGCCTGTCGTTGGTCATTTCTGCTGGAACGGGCATGCTTGTTCCGCTGCGCTGGACGGGGCCGAGCTGGGCGGACAACCGGCTCTGGGCTATCGCTGCTTTCGTTGGGTTACTGGTTAGTGGTTTGAGTAAGAGGGTCCCGTATGCGCTGATAGTCACCGCTGCGGGACTCGTCATGGCTGGGATTTTGACCGCAAAGGCCGATGGAGAAGGTGGAGTACATCACTCGTTCTGGAAACCGAGTGTGCTTGTGACTGGTGGTGACCAGTTCAGGAAGGGTGCTCTGGAAGCTGGACTACCGCAATTGCCTCTGACGACTCTCAACTCGGTGCTTGCGGTCGCTAGTCTGGCTGCGAGCCTGACACCGCCGTTCCCGTCGTATCCTTCTACCACGTCAATCGGCTTGTCAGTCGGTCTCATCAATCTCGTCGCGATCTGGTTTGGTGCTATGCCCATGTGTCATGGCTCCGGCGGCTTAGCTGGACAGTACAGGTTCGGAGCACGAAGTGGTAGCTCCATTATCATTCTAGGCACGATCAAACTTTTACTAGGTTTATTCGCTGCAGAGAGGATAGTGGTTTTGTTATACAGATTTCCCAAGTCATTACTAGGAATAATGGTCATTGCCGCAGGTATTGAGCTGGCCAAAGTAGGCAGGAATCTTGACGATCGTACCGATCTATGGAACGAGGCCGAAAGGGAGTCAGAAGATATGGATGGCCGACAGAAGCAGAAGAAAGTCTCCGACGAGGAGTCTGCCGAAAGGTGGGCTGTCATGCTCGTCACAGTGGCAGGTTGTCTCGCTTTTAAGAACGATGCCGTTGGTTTCATCGCGGGCATGATGTGGCATTGGGGTCTGAAGTTGTCACCCTTGCTCGAGAAGCTGCAAAGACCTCGAGGTCACCCAACTTTAGGACCATCTAACCGGATTGCAGAGAGCGAAGGTCTCCTGCCTACGTCTGGTGGAGCTACCGAAGGACGAGATGACTGATCTTGGTTGCTACGAGGATACCCAGATAGATCGCTGAATCATGAATAAGAACTGAGCATTTCATAGCTTCGCAAAGCTCGTCTTTTTCTTCTTGAGACTAGCCGTCATCGCATCTGTCATATCTCGTGTTTGGGTATAGGCTGCATTCCACACGGCCGTGAAGTTCAAGCCATCGGCCACCGTCCGATCTCTTGAGTAGTTGAGAATCTGCTTGGTGCCCAATACTGCGATGGGGCTCTTACTGGCGAGCAAAGTCGCCTTTTCCATGGCAGCTTTCAAACAATCTTCCTTGCTGTTGTATATACCAGACACAAGTCCGACTCCTAAAGCTTCCTCCGCTCCAAAGTCTCGAGCTGTCAACGCGACGTCCTTGATCCAGCTGAAAGGTACTCCTGAATGCGGTAACCTAGACAGCGTGCCGATATCCGCGGCGATGCCGATGTCGACTTCTTTGATGCTGAGTCTTGCGCCCTTGGCCGCGAGTCGGATGTCACACGCCAGACTGATATCAATGCCTAGACCGTAGCATATGCCGTGAATGGCGCATATTACAGGCTTCTCACACTGTTCTATAGCAGTGATGCACTCTTGGAATTCGAGAATGTGTCGTCGTACTAAGTTTGCCTTGCGTGCCGCGTCTGGAAGAGGTCTGCTGAGTACGCTATCACCTGCTGCTTGGATGTCAAGTCCGGCTGTGAACGCTCGGTCGCCGGAAGATGTGAGGACGATTGCGCGAACGTCTGGGTCGTGTGAAAGACGATTGAAGAGTTTGTGAAGGTCGAGCCACATTCTACCAGTGTTAGTGGGCTTCTATAGCCATGCTCTTCTGTTTACGCTCGGCATAAGACCTCATCCTGGCATGTCGAAGGTGTACACTGTTTCTGTTGATAGGGTGGTCACAAAAGAACAGATAAGAAAAGAGATGGACCTACACCTCGATGAAGGCATTGAGCTTCTCTGGTCTATTGATCTCCACCACGGCCACGTACTCCTGTGGAAAGGAGACATTGAAGTACTGATATTGGTAGGTTTCTCGTGACATATCTGCTTGGTTGAATGGATGATGTATCAAACAGTGGAGTGTGATCTGCTTGGGAAGTGATTAAGTTCTAGATCCTGGATTTATTAGACGATATCTGGTATGCACGTTCAATATTTCAGATCGTGATGGACCAGCACAGCTGAGCACATGTCAGCATGAAGACCAGCATGAAACGTGGGGAGCCTCGGCTTCTCCAGAAAGATCGGCACGGACTGGGCACTTCCGTCGTGTACTCTACGGAGCTAGCTCGGCCGCAGCGCTCTCACATGAAGCCGCGTTAGGTATCATCATCGAATCGAGCGGTCAATCAATTGAGGTAACTCCTCGTGAAATCATACATGTATCGTGAACAATACCAATGACGAAAACGTGGGTATTCATGTTCCTGCTTCGGAATCCGTGCTGTTCGAGGCAGGCAGTAGAGCATAATAGACATAAACAGTAAATCTTTTCATTCCTATATCCTGATAATGCAACCAATTCACATGCCCCTGCACCAGTCCCACCCGTACAGAAAACCCAAGATGTAATCGTCTATCTCTTAAGCGCAAGGAGACACCAGTTTCAATGTCACCGCTTTTTGAGACGACCCTGCTTGTGCTATGTTCAAGGAATTTGGATAATCCGAACTGTCCACGTACAGTTGATTATACGTGATATGTGATTGTGGATCTGTAGCGTTGCAGTTGACTTGCAAGTCGGATCCGGTAACATAGCAAGAAAGCCTGGTACCATAGTTGTTGCCCCACCAGGTTCCAATCCAACCATCTCCTACCGAGTTGTAAAAGGTCGAGAAGGCTCCACCCCAGGCGTCAAGGAGGGCGTTGTTTTTGCGGTCCCAGGTGAAGGGGTATGGACCTATATGAGAGTATGAATATTGACATTGACCATCCCTGTAGGGATCGGTGTAGGTGTAAGTGCTGTTGTATGGCTGGAAGAAATCCGGAGCCTCGCCCTCCATATAGCTCAGTAACAGGGTGCCATCGATATTGGTGCCGGTACCAGAAATTTGAAGATAGTAGTACGACGAGTTTCTGGCACTACTGTTACCGCAATCGAGGTAGTTCTTCGAGAGCATTGGGTACGGGAAATTGTCGAATTCTGAGCACACGGTTGGGGTAGCCTGTGCCGCCTTGCTGGTGGTTGTGCTGCTGGTGCTGGTCTTTGAAGTGGTGCTCGAAGTGGTCGGTGTCAAAGCAGGCAGTGCCAATGAGTTGGAAATTGTTGAAGACAGTGCCTGAGAGGAGGGGCAGGCTGAGAGCGTGCTGATGCTAATGCTCATGCTCGTCACAGTCTTTGGCGCATGACTTCCCAGTACCGTGGCAGTGACAATCGATACAGGCAGCGTCTGGACAATGGTTTGGACGCTTGTCACAGTCTCTGTCTGGACGCTGACGACACTCTTTGTCTTGATCTTGAAGCGCGTATGCGTGACCGTCTCTGTGACCGTCTTTGGGTGGTTTCCTATCAAGACATGAGGTTAGTAAACAAAATCTAGTCATTGAGGAAAGTGACCGGTAATTGACTCACTGAACGCTCTCTCCTCAACAGGAGATGCGGAGGTCGAAAGGCATAATGCCAATGCAGTGGCGATGGTGGATAGCTTCATCTCTTTTCAAACTTGGAAGGGAAGAGAAAGATGATTGATAGTGTTTGTGTATGAGAAACGGAGTCTCCTACTATTTGTATGTCCATGACCTACTGACCTGGCCGCCGAAGTACCTTACTCTTAGGATGCAGTACAGTAGAGCTGAAGAACGGGTATATCATGATACAACGAGTAACTGTTTTTCAGCTGCAGCGGCACCTACTGCAAATGAGTTGAGATGGATCCTTGTGAGACCTCTTGAACCGGATATTTTGTCGCAGGGGTCGGTGAAATGAATGTTGCTCGCATTGTACAGTAGTAGAACCCCTAATCCGGTCGTTCAGACCGTTGTGTAAGCGAGGCACCATCGAACGTCCGTGTAATTAAACCACTTCGGGTTGACCGACGACGGCCATGTCAGATGTTAAAGCTGGACAGTGGATATAACAACAACAGCGTAAGAAGTAGATGAGCGAAAACTGAGAGTTGATGGTGCCAGCCAAAATAACGTGTGAGAAGGTATTTCACAAGTTGTCGTAAATGAAAGGCGGGCGCACCTCATTATTCCCTGCAGACTTTAACTATTAGATATACCTTTCCCTGACAAGGCGCTCGAATAGATGGCAATTGGTTTTTTCTTTCCATGAGCCAGATACTGTCTGTCTCGGCCTCATGCGAGGACTATTTGCATCGAACGTCAACTTGTTGTCCATAAGGGACTAAGGTAGGCAAGCAACGTCCTGCTCTAGATTTCCCGGCGTCTTTTGAGTACCGCATGATGTACTACTAATGATGAGAGTGGTTAAACTTCTACCGAACACTCGCCCAATTCCTCGTGCCTCGCATCTTGTGGATTCTTAAGAAGATATTAGATTCCATATGAATGCGCTTTTGGTGTAGTGCGTTATTGTTTTTTCGGCCAGATGGAACGATGTCTCCAGGGTCGGGAGGCCTTCTCACGGATCGTGATGCTCCGTCCAGCGTCATCGCTTCCGCATCGTTCTCCATCGTCCATGGTCAGGAGTGTGTACCCGCTTGGCCTTTGCCTCGGCCACGTTGAGCTACAGCACCAGACGACCCAATTGGCAAGATGCAAATAGTCTTTCGTCCGACTGGCCCCGAGGCGCGTGCTCTGAATAGACGGTAGGATTCATCATCAAGGTCCAATTGTCTGAACTATATCACTACTCCATCCCCCCCGCCCTTCAGTTTCTGCTCCTGTCAACTCTCCATTACTTTTTATACCCCACTCCTAACAAGCAGGTGCATTTCAACTTGCATCATCACCCTTCCAGTCAAACTGGCCGAACGACTCATTGCCCCGATCTTACCGAAAACATCTCACAACATGGACGCAGAAGAGCAGAAATACCAGCAGGAGGTTAACGACATCAAGCAGTGGTGGAGCGACTCAAGATGGAGATACACCAAGAGACCATATACTGCCGACCAGATTGCCCAGAAAAGGGGTAACATCCTGATCGAGCACCCACAGAACAAGATGAGCAAGAAGCTGTGGAACATTGTCGAGCAGAGATTCAAGGTACTAGATGGTGTCAGATGCCATTGGAGCCCCTTCACTGACCGATTGGCAGAACAACGATGTCAGCTACACCTACGGATGTCTCGACCCCGTCATGGTCACACAGATGGCCAAGTTTCTTGACACTGTCTATGTCTCTGGATGGCAGAGCTCTTCGACCGCTTCTTCCACAGACGAGCCAGGTCCAGATCTCGCGGACTACGCATACACCACTGTGCCAAACAAGGTCAGCCACCTCTTCATGGCCCAGCTCTTCCACGACCGCAAGCAGCGAAACGAGCGTCTCAGCACACCCGCAGGTCAGCGCAGCAAGTGCCCAAACGTCGACTACATGCGCCCAATTATTGCCGATGCTGACACCGGTCACGGTGGTCTCACTGCCATCATGAAGCTCACCAAGCTCTTCATTGAGAAGGGTGCAGCAGGTATTCACATCGAGGACCAGGCTCCAGGTACCAAGAAGTGTGGACACATGGCTGGTAAGGTTTTGGTACCAATCAGCGAGCACATCAACCGTCTCGTCACCATCCGTGCTCAGGCGGACATCATGGGTTCGGATCTCCTGGCTGTAGCCCGTACAGACTCTGAAGCCGCCACCCTCATCACCTCCACCATCGACCCTCGAGACCATGGTTTCATCGTCGGCTCCACAAACACCGCCCTCCAACCCCTGAACGACCTTATGATCGCCGCTGAGCAGGCTGGCAAGAATGGAGCCGAGCTGCAAGCTATCGAAGACAGCTGGAATGCCCAAGCTGGACTCAAGCTTTTCAACGAGGCGGTTATCGACACCATCAACGCTGGCGTGCATGTGAACAAGGCCGATCTTATTGCTCAATACACACAACAAAGCAAGGGCAAGAGCAACGCTGAGGCTAGGGCTCTCGCCAAAGGCCTGACTGGTGTCGATATCCACTTCGACTGGGACGCACCAAGAACCAGGGAGGGATACTACAGATACAAGGGCGGCTGTGAATGTGCCGTCAACCGTGCCATTGCCTACGCTCCATACTGCGACATGATATGGATGGAGAGCAAGCTTCCAGACTTCGAGCAGGCCAGGGAGTTTGCCGAGGGTGTTCACGCCGTTTGGCCAGAGCAGAAGTGAGTTGATCTCTTTCTAAGTCGATTTTCCAGAAGCTAACATGACCACAGGCTCGCCTACAACCTGTCGCCGTCGTTCAACTGGAAGGCTGCCATGGCCGCAAAGGACCAAGAGACCTACATCAAGCGTCTCGGTGCGCTCGGTTACTGCTGGCAGTTCATCACTCTTGCCGGTCTTCACACCAATGCTCTTATCTCCCACCAGTTCGCTGAGGACTACTCGAAGCGCGGCATGCGTGCGTACGGCGAGTTGGTCCAAGAGCCAGAGGCAAGATTCGGCGTCGATGTCTTGACTCACCAGAAATGGTCAGGAGCCAACTATGTTGATGACATGTTGAAGATGGTCAGTGGAGGTGTGAGCAGCACAGCCGCTATGGGCAAGGGTGTGACTGAGGATCAGTTCAAGACCGTTGCGGTTGGAGATCACGGCGCAAAAGCAGAGGAAGGACACTAGGTCTCGAATATGTTTGTCATTGTCTTGTAGTATATCTGGATATCTCCGAGTTGGATAGCATATGATCAAAGCGATTTGGTTCCCATGATTGACATGTCTCAGTCCTGCATAGAGATCCCTTTGATTGCCGTTCCCGACCCATGTGAAACCGACTCGCATGATCTCGTGCCGTCTTGATGGGATCACATGGAAGTCTTGGCGTGCGGTATGTTCACTTCCGCCTTCACGCATCATCTAAACATTTAAACACATACCGTGACACGCAAATGGATAAAGACAAATTCAAGAACGACATGTCTCTGCATCAATTGCCGGACAGATCGCGGCGGTCAAACACAGCAAGTCTGCAGGATCTCCCGGAAGAGATCATTGCCCAGATCATATCGTATCTGGACGCAGCACCAAGATCAGTCACGCATATCAGGCACGAACCAAAGTATACACTCTTCGACTCACCCCAACGTCCATACAAAGATTTATCCTCCACTTGCAAGACGCTCAGACGTATTGCTCTTCCTCTACTTTTTCGACATGCCAAAATCAACGTGGACGATTGGGTGGACCAGAAATCGATTGACAAGGACAACGCATTGGACGACGGTCGTCATGATGAATATTGCACCGTAAGTACTCTTGTTCTTCTACAACTCACACAAGCTGCATATACTAACACATACAAGGAAGGCTTTCTAAGGTTCTTGAAGGAGCACAATCTGCAAAGCCGGGTGACGAGCCTGGTGGTTTTGTGCTCATGGACGGGTTCTAAGCCGCGCAAATCCAGAATCAGCGATCTAACCCCGTCTGAAGGCAGTCAAATCTGGTCGAGGATATTGTCTGTCATCGACTGCCAACGTATCGTTCTCGTCGGACGCTTGATCGACGTAGGTTGCATCGCAGGTTGTTCAGACTCACACGTTCATTTTCCCTTGTCGAGCGAGGCGGACTGCCAGATATTGGAACTTGATCGAAGCACGCCGATCAAGACAAAGACGGTTGGCAGAAGGGATGTCGATTTCGGGCTGGCCACCAAGGCCACTGGTACGTGTAGACTCGCGCCCGACAGCTTGCTACACTTGCGCAGGTGGCAGCACATTGGATTAAACGAAGGATCGTTCCTGCACCTGTACGGCACACCTGCATGGTCCGAGAGAGGACCTCCTGCGAACTCTCCATCACTCCTTGATTACCTCTTCCCGCGCTGCTGCGGGCAAGTCACTACGAACCACAGCCACCGCTTCTTGCACACCATCAACGCCATGTCTTTTGTCGACTCGTTCGCATACACGGCCATCTTCCCACCTGTGGACCACCTATTACGTATCAAGGCAACATTGGGTATCAATCCGTTACAGCACGTACGCAAGCTGGACTTGCAACTAGCACCAGCAGCTGATGAAAGTCCCAACATCGTCCTGGACCAAGCGAGAGTTGGCAACGCGGATATGGGCGAATGCTGGGAGCATGTGCAAGCAACGTACCTAAGAATTAGAAGCTTGCTGTACCGTAACCATGAAGACGCCGAGTGGCGCTTGAGGGAGATCGTCTGCCAAGATGATGCGAATGAAGCACTCCGTATGGGCTTGCAGACCAGGTTTGATAACTTTGGGAACAACTTGCAGACACCTGCAGTCGTTCCAGACGAGTGGAAAGCATGGGGCAAGACTTGGAAGATCGTGGACCTTCCTGATGGAACCAAAGGCCTTACTATCGGGCAGTGAAGTGAGTGGACGCAGGGCTATGAATCTTCGGGGGAGGACTACTTGGATGAGTACGAGCGCGCAGTGATACCCACGGACTTGAGCAGGCTTGGCGATCAATCAGAGTTGAAGTCGTGGCAACGCCGAATTCGTGCCTTCTGGGGGCCTTCAGGTATTGGCCAGTCCCTTCTTAATTGATGCCGAATGGCTGAGGTATCATTAATTGCAATGCGCTGCAACGATCGAAAATAAGGCGAAGCATCTCCGGTACCGCTCGCTTGGGTAACCGGCAATCAGACATGCTCCAACTTTCCCCATCTTTTCGGCTTGATTTGACAGCACGTCAAGGTGGCCCCACATCTTGGCAGGGAATTGCTCATCACTTTATCTAAACCTCATCTTCACTCTGGTAAAGCGCACGATGCTAGATCTGAGACACACGCAAACCCGCTTGCATCATGCACCCATTTCGTGTTTGGAAGAGTACTTACATTTCCGCGATGGTTTTTGTGGCTCCTTTGACACTGCGAGACTGACCGAAGAATCTCGTGTTAGAATCAGGACTCGACTATATGTTACTCATTCAGTGGCACCGTGCCGTTACCCGGCCTCCCCGAGTTCGAGTTATTCTTCCTGCGCAGCCAGTTCGGCGACTGGAAGATCGACAAATACTTTCTGGCGATCCTATCTTGACCTTAGCGACCATGAGGTGGTTTCCCCACCATGTCGGGTGCTGAAGTAATATGGCATCACGTCGGCCCATATTGTGATGACGCCACCCCTCCATCGAGCCCCAAGTTTCGTTACGCCTCGTATAATGGGACATGTATCTCTACAGGTCACTCTTAAGGTACACGCCAAAGCCGTTCGAGCTTATCCACCACGTCTCAGGGCATTTCTTTGCAACAGTTCCAGAGATTCCGAAGCCCTTACCAAATACTGTAATAAACCTTCAGCGTTTTACAGATTGTTCGGCTACACCAATATGACTATGACGTGACCTGGAAAGGGTTCGCTCATCCACAGCTCTGCATGTCGTGCTCGACCGGAGCATTCCCGCGAGACCCCAGGACGCGCTCTAAGACACGGCTATTGCATCGGGCTTGAGCAAAGGCCTGCTGGTATTGCGTACCACGACCACTACCCCTCACAAGGTTTGTCATGCTGTTGCCGCACGGCAGAGCACCTGCCGAGACCAGCAGGAGCTCGTCAGATATAACGTAGGCTTGCCCTTGATCAAGGCTGCGTGTTTCTCTCCTTGTATCCGCAACCTACTCATTCCATCCTACTATTTCGCAGCTATGGCTCCAATCTTGAAAACTCTCGCCCTTGCTGGGCTGTTCTCCACAGTACTTGGGGCACCCGGAAGGATCCCCAAAGCTCCTGTCAAACCCAGGCAAGCTGGCGGCAACCCAGCCGAACCTACAGAGACTCCGTATGGCCCACCAGGCTCTTCAGGCTCTCTGCGAGGCTCGACCAACTTGGCAGGTCCTGGTCCGGCATCGAACCAAATCTCCAGCCCCGACACAGACATCCCATCCAACCAATATCAGCTAGCGCCAGGTCAGACTGCCGATAGCGATCTTGGTCTTTATCTTGACTTCTCGAATGTCGATAACCCACAGCCTATCAGAGGACCACCAGACAACAGTCCAACGGACCCAGGTCCACGTAAGCTATATTGAAGTCGTCATGGTGCGTTCTGCGTTGCTGATAAGTCCAGGCAACACACTGCTCGACAAGCAGAACTCGGACATCTTCGCTCCGCCGGGCACAGACAGCGGCTCTACACCGCAAGCCAAGTGGCCTCTGGGCCTCTCGCACAACCGCCACGGTCTCAAAGGAGCGGGATGGGCTCGCCAGCAGAACACGGACAACCTCCCGATTGCCACCGCCATGGCTGGTGTTGACATGCGTCTCGAGCCAAACGCCTATCGTGAGCTTCACTGGCACAAGGCAAACGAGTGGTCCTTGATCCTCAACGGCACTGTTCGTCTGAACGCCGTCAACGAAGCAGGTGAAACTTTCACCGACGATCTCCAAGCTGGTGACGTCTGGTTCTTTCCCGCCGGTGTTCCACACTCGATCCAAGCCCACAATGAGGGCGTCGAGTTCTTGCTTGTCTTTGACGACGGTAGCTTCAGCGAGGACAACACTTTTCTCGTCTCTGAACTATTTGAGCGTAACCCTAAGTCAGTCCTAGCAAAGGATCTTCGCGTCGACACCTCAGCTTTTGACCACATTCCTGATGGCCAGCTGTACATTTTCCCTGGTACACCCGCTCCAACGAACGTATCCGACCCGCTGAACAACATTACTGGCCCTGCTGGCCCAATTCCACAGAGCAGCACCTACAGCTACCACTTGTCTCAACAGCAAGCATACGAAGTACCTGGTGGCAGTGTGAAGCTTATTGACTCTACATCCTTCCCGACTGCCTCCAAGTTCGCCGCTGCACTCTTCACTGTCAAGCCAGGTGCCATGCGCGAGCTTCACTGGCACACCACTTCCGACGAGTGGAACTTCATCCTCGAGGGTTCCGCCCGTCTGACAGTTTTCGACGCCCCAGAAGCAAGCCGCACCTTTGACTTCCAGGCCGGTGACGTTGGTTACGTGCCCGTGCCCGACGCTCACTACCTTGAGAACACCGGTGACACTGACCTTGTGTACCTTGAGGTCTTGCAAGCCAGCGTCTACAACGATATTTCTGTCGCTCAATGGTTGGGTTTGACTCCAAAGCAGATCGTTGGAGACCACCTGGGTTTCAGTGAGGACACGCTCAACAGGCTGCCGAAGGTCAAGCCGTTCATCCTTCCCGGAGACAAGAATCTCACGCAGACGAACTTTACCTCGGAGGCGGAATAGACGTGGCTGGCTGCCGAGTTGCAGAGATGTTGTACTTAATGATATGTATGAAATACACATGCGAAATCAATAGACCGCTTAAATTGAGTGTTCATTGTCGTGATATAACCAGACGCCTCGCTCTAATGAATCACTATTCCCACCGTTCATAACAGCATTATACAGCATTAGTTCCTGGGCGGAGGTGGTGGAGGCCCAAACCTCATGTTCCTCCTTCTACTCCCGTCTCTTTCTCTACCACCGGTATCAACACCGGTACTCCTCCTTCCGCCTTCTTCCTCTTCTGCTTCAACACTAGCTGTCCCATCACTGCTACTTCCCACAAACGTTTCGTGGTATTCCGGTGGCTTGGCTCCATGGCGCTCCCTCACAACCGCGCTCTCCGGCCTTCGAACACCCTCGTCTTGTTCGTCGTCTGTTTTAAAGACATACGGCGGCGGCGCCTCTCCCTCCTCGTTCAGACCCTCTTCCCTGGTGTGACGATTCTCTTCCGCTCCAGTGCGCCAGTGTCCGCTCATCCAGTGCCGCAGCTGACGCCATCTTTCGTTGTCGACCGGCCACTGACCGTCAAGGTCGCGGGCCAGAGCATTGGAGCGCGAGTTTCGCAATTGACGTGCCGCGCGTTTCCGCGCGCGGTAGTAGAGCCAGGCTCCCAGCCCGATGATGCAAAGTATCAAAGCCAGGAAGATGAAGAAGTAATTCACCAGACTGCCATTGGTAACCGGGGGAGTTGTGATGTCGGTAATTGGGTTGCCCGTGGGAGCGATAGAAGGAGGGGATGTGCTGTTTGTTGTGATGGGTAGGGTAGTCGCTTTGCCCGAGGAATCCCTGGTCGTCGAGATGTGGGATTTGGTGGTCTCGAGTGAAGAAGATGATTGAGATGTTGAGCCACTTATTGATGTGACAGATGATCTCGACGTCGGGGTCGAGATCTGAGCAACGGCATGAGAGATTATGTATGCAACCAGAGGAACCGAAAGGAGGTAATGATATTGGCGAGGCATGACCGCGTTTCTTCACCGTATTGGACTGCGTTGGCTTGTGTGAGAAGCTGCACGCTCTGGCGAATCAACTCGAGCTTGTGTACCACTTCATGGTGCGGTGTCGATGAGTAGCATATCAACAGTTTGAGTTGAAATTGTGGTCAGAAGCAGGTGTGTCCGATCGGTAGAATGGGCGTTCAGATGTGCGAGGCGCGAAAGCCGAACAGTCTCACAATCTGGAAGATACATAGATTGGAACAAGCTTTGTGGGGAGGTGCACCGAAGTCAGCGGGAGCCATATGCGTCATCCGTGCCTTCCGAGCCCTGTCAGAAACAGGCCCCACTCTCCTTCACGTGAATTGTGCAGAATTATGCAGCGCGCATCACGTTACATGTGCCGCCTGCATGCATCGATAACGTCGTCTGCAACACAGCAAGGACGAACTCTGCTTTCTATCGAAATATGGCGCGCGCAACAGCAGGTAGACGTTCAGAGACGCTTGAACATGGTCGCGATACTAACAATCCAGGCGTACTCGTCCAATGTGACCCTTCCATCAAGGCCATCCTAGTCAAGATCGATAACGACAATTCCAACGTATACATCATCGAAGATATCGATGACGAGACCATCGTTGTGAAACCAGGCAAAGACGAGGAGCTCAAGAAGAAACTCCAGGACTACCTCAAAGACACCGTTCGTGAGGCCGAAGAGTCTGAGTCTGAGTGAAGGATTGCTGTCAGCGCTTATCGATATTAATCACCTGTCGATATGCCGACCAGGAACCATAGCGCAAAGGCTCACTAAGAATGGATCTCCCGTATTTCCTGATGCCACACAAAGACTCGACAAGCAGAAGTTCGCCGTGCGGAGACACTGGTGATGGCGACCCAAACGACAAACCCACTATTCGACATATCGACTCACCACTTGCGGACGACGCGTTAGGGGCCGGTTTAAAAACATGAACTGAAGTCGTAGGCCGCATCCGTCATCTTACAATGTTGGCAACTTCATCGACATCGAATGAGCTACGAAAACACTGGATTGAGCTTACAAGCCGACAGCATTCTGTCATGCCGAAGCTCATGCTACCGGAGAATATTGAATCTGCAAGTGAATGCCTCAACGGAAGATCTCTTCTGTGAGGCCGTGTCATGTATGGCTAAGCACGATACATTATTGAATTGGGCAAGATCCGGAGAACTGGAGAAAGGTATCTCATACAGCGACTAGATAACAAGCTTTCCACCAATGACATTGCAGCGCTTCCATTCACAAATTATGGCATACCTGGCTTCTGAGCTGCGCCGTCAAGCTCCGGGACCCAGTTGATACGCTGTCCGGTGTAGAGCTCGACCTGAGGCTTGTAGTCCTGGAAAGCCGAAGGACTGTCGAGAGTGCCGACTTTGATGACCTTGGACGAACCGAAGGTCTCGCCCTCACGGAACATTGAGCTTCCGCACTCTGGGCAGAAGTGAGTCGTGATAGTGTTGCCGCTGTCGGCCTTCTTGGCGTAAGTCTTGGTGTTGCCCTTGGTGACCTTGAATCCTTCGCCAGGAACGATGATGTTGGTGCTGTAGGTGCTGCCACCGATCTTCTGGCAGTCACGACAGTGACAGAGCGCCTGGTAGTGTCAGTCAATCAAGCTCGACATGCATTCTGCGATGCAGTCTACATACAGTAGCAGCTGGCTCCCCGCTGAACTCGTAGGCACATTGGCCGCAGAAGCAAGATCCAGAAGGCATGATATATGTATATATGTAGGAGATTTTAGAACGGGATGTGGTTGATTGGTAAATACAAGGGCGTTTGGAACAGATGGTCTGCGTTATATAGGCGCCTCATTGATCATCGCCTTTCTTTCCTTCTGCCTCGGCGGGGGGCATCGTGCCGAACTGACGGTAAGCACAACCATCTGGCCAAGGAAACGGACCAGAATACGGGGTCTGTGGCTGATTGCAAGCCGCCATGTGATAGGATTTCAAATCTTTCCCTCGAACCAGAACATCGAAGCTTGTCTACAGGTGTCCTCGTCCATCCGTGCGATGTCTCCCTCTACAAACGAGGGGTCGAAGCTAAACGGGTGAGGGGCAAAGTTACTTACGTTGTTGCTCGAGCGAGATCTACACACCAACCTCTGCTTGAGATGTCCTCACATTGCGGCTTCGAGCGGGAAAACTTGAGTAGCGTATGGTACATCACATCCTCTTGATCGATCTATGCGTTTATCGAGCGACTTACTAGCAGATTGCTGTTGGTATCGCATCGTTGTCACTGGCTGATCGCCTTGATGGTTCGTCCGTGGACGGTGAGCGCAAGGTACCAAAGTGCTGCGGTCCGGTTCATTCTCGGCCCAGAAAGTCGCCGCTTGGCGTGCGCACTGCAGAATTCCGTGAGGGAAGCACCGTCAAAGAAATTGAAGATTGTCGATATCGTTTCTATACGCAGTAGCACCACGAAAGGTATATACCTAGAAACTCTCGCGACCGTACAACAATTCTAACGAAACACAGCCAATTCCACATCCCAATTGTCTTTCAACATGGCCGAACAACTTGTGCTCCGCGGTACCCTCGAGGGTCACTCCGGCTGGGTCACCAGCTTGGCCACCTCCATGGAGAAGTAAGAGATGGCAGGATCAAGGACAAGAAGATGGATGCTAATGCGCAAAAGCCCAAACATGCTTCTCTCCGCCTCCCGCGACAAGAGCTTGATCATCTGGAACTTGACCCGCGACGACACCTCCTACGGATACGCCAAGCGCTCGCTCCACGGTCACTCTCACATCGTCTCTGACTGTGTATGTTTATGAAAAGAAGAAGGAATGGGGGATCATATCTGACGGGTTGGAATAGGTTATCTCATCCGACGGCGCCTACGCTCTCTCCGCTTCCTGGGACAAGACCCTCCGTCTCTGGGAACTCTCCACCGGCCAGACCACCAGACGCTTCGTCGGCCACACCAACGATGTTCTTTCCGTCTCTTTCTCCGCCGACAACAGGCAAATTGTTTCCGGCTCCCGTGACAGGACGATCAAGCTCTGGAACACCCTCGGTGACTGCAAGTACACCATCACCGACAAGGGCCACACCGAGTGGGTTTCCTGCGTTCGCTTCTCTCCCAACCCACAGAACCCAGTCATCGTCTCTGGTGGTTGGGACAAGATGGTCAAGGTATGTTTCAAGATCCCCCATTCAGGTCGGGAGAGGGCAAATATCAGGAATTAAAGGATGCTACGCGAAATAAAGTATTTGCTACTTCAGAGCCTCCGGGCGATGAGACAAACAATCACCATACGCTCTGATACTATTTCTCTCGTCTTCTCTAGACCTGGAGATGAATTTTGGGTCATCAGGGGCTAATAATATTCTCAGGTTTGGGAGCTCGCTACTTGCCGCATTCAGACCGACCACACTGGCCACACTGGTTACATCAACACCGTCACCATCTCCCCTGACGGTTCCCTCTGCGCATCTGGTGGAAAGGACGGTACCACCATGCTCTGGGACCTGAACGAGTCCAAGCACCTTTACTCTTTGACCGCCGGTGACGAGATCCACGCCCTTGTTTTCTCTCCAAACAGATACTGGTTGTGCGCCGCCACCTCCAGCAGCATCATCATCTTTGACCTCGAGAAGAAGAGCAAGGTTGACGAGCTCAAGCCAGAGTACGTTGAGGTTGGCAAGAAGAGCAGAGAGCCAGAGTGTATCTCCCTGGCCTGGTCCGCTGATGGCCAGACCCTGTTCGCTGGTTACACCGACAACAAGATCCGCGCCTGGGGTGTCATGTCGAGGGCATAGAGGATCGAAAGTTGATGGGTGAATGAAGTAAGGGCGCATGGGACTAGGGCAAGGCAAAGCGAACCGGGTTTGAGCTTTTCTGCTACGAAACGGCATTCATGGCTAGGCTTATAGGAAAAGCACTGCATGCAACCTGATTGATATCTTCCTTCATGGCTGCCTTTGTCTTTGTCTTTTTGTGACCTGTGATACTGCACTGCTTACTCTGCCAGGCTACGGAAACGTACTCGCTGAGATTGATGACAGGCTCTTAGTAGAGTGTAAGTTGAATGCCCTATCCGAACCAAATGGACAGACTCAGTCGAGAAGTGGTTCTCGCAATATATCGGGCCTGCCTATGGCATTCGCGGCTTAGATCACCGAGTCTCGAACCACCTCAACCCAGCACACTGTGCTCGAAAACCATGCCACCATTATATGGTCATGGACACAGCTGCAGTGAGGCCGCATTTCATTGCACAATGCACAATGCACTTTCACAGAGACAGAGCCTATGCCTGTGGTCATAAATCCAGAAACAATCCCGGACTTCCAAAAAGACCATGGCTACGTCTAAGCAAGGCGTATATTTAGAAATGCCTCATCATGGCCAGAACAAAGGCATGTTATCAATATGGGTAGAAGATCTCCCGACGGGCCGTAGGGGCAAACATCAGACTACTAGGTACTTCACCTCGCTTGACATGTTTGGAGTAATGTCCTGGCTTGGCAAAAGTTCAGAACGGGTCACAGGGTTTCTGTTGGACCAAAATCGACCAAAAATCGATTTCTCAACCTGTGCACTTGGACAACGTTTAGGATAGCGGTTGGGATAATAAAACAAAAGGAAAGGTCGTACCCGGAATCGAACCGGGGTCCCCAGAACATTCTGATGATCAGAATCTGATGTGCTAACCCTGATAGAGGTTAACATTTACTCTGGATTACAGACTGAACAGTGATCACTAACCCTACACCATACAACCGGATGATTATGATCGGATTTTTTACCAGGAAACATATATACCTAGTTATGATTTTAGCTCGTCCTGGTGATCGCAAGGTCCACCCTGTATCAGCGTTGGATCTGAGACCCCTCTTTTGATGGCGCCCGAGCAATGGAAACATGTCACCTACGAATACAACGAACATGGTCGGTATCAAGGCAGCTTGTACCGTTGCACAATTATCTGTCGTTTCAGGGACAGGGTTTTCATCAGGCATGATTCTCCCCGGTCTTGGTGTCTTCTACGCCGCTGCCCGTTTGGTTCCAACCATGGTCAACTGCCAGGACGAGACTGAGACCTTAGGTAACGGCTGTTCCATGCTGCGACTCTTCCTCTTGTCCTTTGTCTTCACTCTCTAGTAATGGCTTCGCACTCGGCACAGAATCCAAAACTTCGACCGTTAAGTCATCAACGATATCGTTATAGATTCTCAGTTTGAGACGCGACAGAAAAATGGCACCAGAATGTACGATCGCAAACACGTTATAAGTATCTTTGAGGTCCTGCCACGATGTCGGATCTCTCAATTACTTCAGCTTTCAACCCCGTCAGTTTTTCTTGTTCCGTTTCCTTTTTGCTTATTTTTCACTTCTCGGACCATCCGGCATGGCCTTCTTCAACATCGTTGTCTCTGCTCTCCTCATGACCTCGGTGCTGGCGCTGAACCCTCGACAAACCACCGGTACCATCTCGGCTGCGCCGTCCCCGACCGCAAACACGGTCTGCGAGAACAACTTCCACTACATCATCAACCATGGCCGCCGATACTTCTGTCCCGGCGTCGTTGACGGCATCAATGGGACCGACATTTCAGACGCCTGCTGCTGTGTGGGAGCTATTTACACGACCGGCGTTGCTTCCACTCACTGGTGGTACAACTACTCCACTGCCTTGCCTAGCACCGTCATGGTCCCCACCAGTTGTGTCTTGCCGATCCCACTCACTGCATCTGATTACGACGCTCAAGCTACCGCTGCCATTCCAACCCCTACCTGGTCTCCCTCGATCGTTCTCGGATACGATCACGCTTTTGCCACACCAACTGCGACCGCTACCGCTGTGATGAAGGTCAGCTCAGACTATACCGTCACACCTTTTACCGGGGGAAGCTCACAGACGAGCGGTGTACCGGTCGGAGTATTGGTCTTGCTTGCCACAATCGTCTCCTCCATGGTCTTGCTGTGAGGCTATAAGGACGGGGTCCGAGAGACAGGTCGCTAAAGAAAATTCTAGCAATACAGCGATGGCGTTCAGGCTGGACCTCGACGGAATTCCATCAGCTACATGTATGTTACGACTTAATGAAATACTCCTTAGCAGTCTATCTTGTTTGCCCCCCGTAGGACCCATAGTGAATGGTCGTGTGACATGGATCTCGTCTTGGTTGCTACCTCTCCCGCCATAGTAGACCACCATTCACCTTCTCTACGAATAGTATTTCTGAGCTAGGTTGACAACGACATCGATTGCGAATGTAACGATATTGCTTCAAGTATCCGGTGCAGGGGTAGTGCCGATGTCTCAAGGAACACTACCAATACCACGATTATTCATGCTACTGCAAATCACCTTGATTCATGAGCAGAACAAGTGAAAGTACTGGATCGTGCGGATGTCGGTAAAGATAATCTGATATCTATGTGGTATCTAACGCCTCGCTACGGAACATGTGGCCATCAAAGCGACCGTGCTATGCGTCCTACAATTCAAGAGGTCGGCTCCTCCTTCTTTTCGTGCATCGGCAAGTCCTTCTTGCCAACCTCCTTGTCGGCCTTCTTCTTATCTTTCTTGCTTCCCTTCTTGCCTGGCTGAACGTCGACCGGGGCCTCCGCCGGTATCGAGACCTCGATGTGTGGGTTACCGCTGAACTCTAGTTTTCTGGGTGTCATGAAAGCCTTCATAACCTCGTGTGTCACCTGTGATCGCTTCTCCTGGAAATCGCCGATGAATTTTTGAAGCTCTGCAATACATTTTTTCTTGAGGTCACCGGTCATGAGGGTTCCTGCTCTGTAACTTGTTTCAATTTCCTTCAGCTCCTCATCTGATTCCAGGAAATATGAAAGATAGGCAAATGCGACATCAACGTCCGGGTTGCCTCCATTCTCCTTGTGTTCTTCGAGAGTTGCTCCCCCACCGGAAAAGGCGTACTTGTTAATTTTGTTCTTGATCTGATTGGGTGTGTCTGACATGAAGATTGCGCTGGTTGGGTCAGAAGCAGACATCTTGCCTCCTGGACCTTGCAAAGCAGTAAGAAATTTCGAGAGGATGAGGGCAGTCTTCGGTGAAGGGCATTCCATGCGTCCACAGTTGTCTCGAAGAAGTCTGAAATATGGTTCTTGGTCAATCGCGCAAGGGATGAGCGTGGGGATCGCAGCAATGTCTTTGGTACGTCGACCAAGCTTGTCGTTAACCAGATCCCAATCGTCGCGGCCAAAGAGCGCGGGATAAGAGGTAGGAAATGCAGCCACGCATTGCTTGGCTGGGTAAGAGTTAAGGCCAAGATTGGTACTACCATCGAACCCCATTGCTCCTCGCACTTGATTTACCGTTAACAATGTCTCGAACTCGGCGATGTTCTGATAGAAGTGACCACCCATATAGGTAAAGTCCGTGTAGATGAATGTCTTCTTCTGATCGAAGCCGAGAGCAATGATGTCCTTGGCGTTTTGCAGCGCAAACTGGATGTAGTCATCCACCATAGTGCCAGGCTTGGCTTCACCGTGATTCTTGTTCCGTGTGTGATAGAACTTCTCATCATCCGTAAGCATGATAACCAGTGGAATATCGAAGAGCTCCTGCAACTCCTTGGTGAAAAGGAACGGTACAGCGTGACCAAGGTGCATCGAGTCACTGCTTGGTCCACGTCCGGTGTAAAGCATGAAGAAGCCGTACTTCTCATAGTGATCCAGAATCTTGTCGAAGTCTCGGTGTGAGAAGAACAACTGCCTTCTCATCAATCGGTGTGGTGGCTTGCCGGTCACCTTTTCGAAGCGCTGAAGGAGCTCTTCAGTCAACGGAGGGGTGTTGAATTTTGTGCGCAGTGCTTCGTAATCGATGGCCTTGGTGTTTCCATGCTCGTCTGTTCCGCCTGATACATTGTAGGGGTCGACGACTTGTTCTTGGGCTGCCTGTTTGATCGCTGCTACTGAGGGAGGGGCTCCAACCGCGTCGGCGGTGTGTGGTTGTCCATTCGAGGTCGCCATGTCGATGTAGATATGTTTGTCTGACCAGAAACTGTCGTCAGGAGGAGACACTGTCTGGGTTGATAGCAACCGGTGTCAATGGGCAACTTGTGCGTGACTCAATAACCCAGTCACCGCAAGAATAAAGCGAAAGTCAACACAATACATGAAATTATGCCCCGCAATAACTTGGAGTCGGAATGAGAAAGTTCAGCGAGTCATGCAAGCTCGCGGTCGATAATATAAGTGGCACTCAGTGATATGGCGCTCAGTAACCCATTGACCGTTCAACGCTAGTATTCAAGGAACTGTATATAGATATGATGTTCACATGTAAGGGATTTACTATGATCGATGACAAGATGAATACAATAGCTATACGTTAAATGATAGACTGCTGATGGTATACATAGTGTCCTACATGTAAAAATGCTGGATCTGGCGTTGTATGCGACACTTTACCGCGCGGGGCAAGGTCCAGCGGAGTTTCGACAGCCCGACTGCCCGATTGCCGACCGATCTAGCCAGAAGTGGTCTGCACGTCACCTGCCAGGCGAGAGAAGCGAACAGAATTGAATTTCCCGGGTTTGATCGCGTGAGTACGAAACCACCGCTACGCATTGTACGTAGGCACCGCGGTCGTCCGCATCTACTGTATCTAAACGTTCATCATCTCACCATCTCTTTCTCTTCTTTTCGCTTGATCATGCATTAAAGATGGTCAAATTTTACTCGACGTCTTACAACTACGACTACTCTTTCCCTGCCGTCTCTCTAGCCTACTTTCTCCGCTATCCCAATCCTTACAGCACTCATGTGCTTTCTACCGATGTCATCGACAGATACTTCGACCCGGAGACTCAACGCATGACTACGGTTCGGTTGCATTTGAAGAGAAGCAAGTTGCCAACTGCGGTGGTTAAACTGCTTCCCAAGAGCATGCTCGGGGCGAGCTCAGACGGCAATAGCACGAGTTACATTCTCGAAAGGAGCACGATTGATATCAAGGAGGGATGGATGAAGACCGAAAACAAGAACATGGACTGGACTGCTGTTCTGTCTGTAATTGAGAGCCAGGAGTATCGTAGGCCTGGTGGTGCCTTAACTGGAGAATCAACCAATCCATTGCAACAAGCCGCTCGAGAGACGACCAATGTCACAACAACAGTCGCTCTACGTTCACACATTGGCGAGAACATACGGAAGCGAAGAGCAAGACTCGCCGAGGCCGCCGCCAGCGATGCCGACAATCAACCTACTATGGGGTTCTTCAAGAGTTGGACCACTGGCTCAATTCAACGATCGGTCGAGCTAATTGGTCTGAGGAGAGCAGAGGGCGCTCAGCCCAAGGCGAAGGAAGGCATGCGAGTTGTGCTTGAGCGTCTCCGAGACGGTGGCCTCGTTGGGGTCCTCGAAGGAATGAGGAGAGACCGAGAGCTCGTCTTTGCCCGTCAAGGTGATTGGAAGGTACAAAGTGACGAGATAGCATCAGCATCATCGTCTGCACCTGACATCGACTGGCGCGGCGACTGAGAGGTTACTTCTCAGCTTCATCGTTGTCATGCACGGCATCTCATCTCTGGTTTAGCGTGGCGTTAGGGCAATTGGGCTTCAGGTATCACAAATCTTGCGCGAAGTTCTTGACGGTATATGTACGAGTATGCGATGCACGACCACGGAGGCGTGGATATTGGTAGTACCCGCGTTTTCTGTTCTGTATTACTATACATGATCATTATACAATTTTCCCTAATCGTTACAACCTTGCGATGAAGCGGCAGTGCTCTATGTGATTTCAATCATGAACAGTCTTTGATTTAGTGATGCAACACTGAATGATGCTCCTTGCACTGGCCATTGTGTTCGGTCACATGCAGGACTTGCTGACTCAGTCACATGCGATATCCTCATCCTCATTAATCGGGAAATCCCCGGGTATGAGGGCGCGTTCCTGCCCGTCATTGCGCGAGCTTCGCGACTGGAAGTTTGACTGGTGAACTCCCGCTTCGTAAATTCACCTACCTACCTTACTCCTCTCACCTCCTCGAACTCATCCCGGTCGATTCCTGATTACGCGCGAATGCTCATCAGTTGAGCAAATCACTCTGGACGCTCTAAGACTTGCATCAAGACTAGCACAAATCAAACAAGTCGCGCTTCAACTCAGTTTATGCTCGCCTAGGGCGATTTGTACCACAGAAAACTACCCCTTCCACCTCTACAAACATGAACGGCCACGACGATGCAGACACGTCTATGGCAGACAGCGTTGACACTCCCGACTACACCGACTCAGAAGCTGGTCCAAACACCACCGCTAGTAGCGTTGCTGGAGACGCAGATGGTAGGAAGCGAAGATGGGAAGGAAACGCGTTGAGAAAGAGTGTACTTGGAAAGAAGCACGACAGACTGGGCGAATCCAAAGAGGATGACTCTATTCGTCGCTTCAGATATCTACTTGGCCTTACCGACCTCTTTCGCCATTTCATTGAGACCAACCCCAACCCCGCCATCAAACAGATTATGGCAGAGATCGATCGTCAAGACCAAGACGATACTTCCAAAACAAAAGGACACGCCCGCAAAGGAGGAGCCGGAGGCGACAGGCGGAGACGTACCGAGAAGGAAGAAGACGCTGAGCTTTTGAAGGAAGGCAAGGACGCGAGCTCAGGCGCCGCAACCACCTTTCGTGAGTCGCCAAGCTACATCCAAGGGCAAATGCGAGACTACCAGGTCGCTGGTCTGAACTGGTTGATTTCGCTTCATGAGAATGGTATATCTGGTATCCTTGCGGATGAAATGGGTCTCGGCAAAACCTTGCAGACAATCTCTTTCATCGGCTATTTACGATTCGTCTGCGGCATCAACGGCCCACATCTTGTCGCTGTACCAAAGTCTACACTCGATAACTGGAAGAGAGAGTTCGAAAGATGGATACCCGAGATCGATGTCTTCGTCTTGCAAGGCGCCAAAGAAGAGCGCCATCAACTCATCAGTGAAAGACTAGTCGACGAGAAATTCGATGTCTGCATTACCAGTTACGAGATGATCCTCCGCGAAAAGTCACATCTGAAGAAGTTTGCGTGGGAGTATATCATCATTGACGAGGCCCATCGCATCAAGAACGAGGAGTCCTCGCTCTCACAGATCATCCGTATGTTCAATTCGCGCAATCGTCTTCTCATTACCGGCACTCCGTTACAAAACAACCTTCACGAGCTCTGGGCGTTGCTCAACTTTCTGTTGCCAGACGTCTTTGGTGATTCAGAAGCTTTCGACCAGTGGTTCAACAACCAGGATGAGGACCAAGACACAGTGGTACAACAACTGCACAGAGTTCTTAGGCCTTTCTTGCTTCGTCGCGTGAAGAACGATGTCGAAAAGAGTCTGTTGCCAAAGAAGGAGATCAACCTGTACGTTGGTATGTCGAAGATGCAAAAAGACTGGTACAGAAAGATTTTGGAAAAGGACATCGACGCGGTCAACAACGCTGCTGGTAAGAAGGAATCCAAGACACGACTTTTGAACATTGTCATGCAGCTGCGCAAGTGCTGTAACCATCCTTACCTTTTCGACGGTGCCGAGCCGGGTCCTCCTTACACTACCGACGAGCATTTGGTCTACAACGCTACAAAGATGGTCATGCTGGATCAACTACTCAAGCGAATGCAAGCGCAGGGCAGCCGCGTTCTGATTTTCTCCCAGATGAGCAGAGTTTTGGACATCCTCGAGGATTACTCTGTCATGAGGGGCTTTCAATACTGCAGAATCGATGGTTCTACTGCCCACGAAGATCGTATCGCTGCCATTGATGACTACAACAAGCCGGAGTCGGAGAAGTTTCTTTTCCTTTTGACTACTCGCGCGGGTGGACTCGGTATCAATTTGACTACCGCCGACATCGTCGTGCTTTTCGACAGCGATTGGAACCCCCAGGCTGATTTGCAAGCAATGGATCGCGCCCATCGTATAGGTCAGAAGAAGCAAGTCGTTGTGTACAGATTTGTTACTGAGAATGCGATTGAAGAGAAGGTTCTTGAGCGTGCCGCGCAGAAGCTGCGCCTTGACCAACTTGTAATTCAGCAGGGTCGTTCTCAGCAACCGACTAAGAATGCCAATTCCAAGGATGAGCTTCTCAATATGATCCAGCACGGTGCCGCCGAGATATTCGACAACGACGCAGACCAGGCACAAGCCACGTCTGGCGAAGGTTCAGAGGATGATTTCGACGCAGTCATGAGACGAGGAGAGGAGAGGACCGCCATGCTCAACTCCAAGTACGAGAAGTTGGGTATTGATGATCTCCAAAAGTTCACTTCCGATTCTGCCTACGAGTGGAATGGAGAGAACTTTGAAGCTCGCAAGAAGGACATTGGTATCAATTGGATCAACCCTACCAAGCGTGAGCGCAAAGAGCAATCTTACTCGATGGACAAGTACTATCGCGCAGCATTGTCGACTGGGGGACGAACTGCCGATCCAAAGCCGAAGGTTCCACGTGCGCCGAAACAACAAGCGATGCACGATTACCAGTTCTTCAACCCTAGACTCTCCGATCTTCAGGATAAGGAAACTGCCTGGTTCCGCAAGGAGAACAACATCAAAGCACCGATAGCAGATGGCACGGAAGAGGATTTGAAGGAGCGCGAACAGGATCAAGCTCTGGAACAAAAGGAGATCGACGACGCTGAGCCTCTGACCCAGGAAGAGCAAGACGAAAAGGAGAAGCTACAGGGTGAAGGGTTTGGCGAATGGAACAAGCGCGACTTCCAGCAGTTCATCAACGGCTCGGCTCGTTCTGGACGCACCAACTATGAAGGCATTGCACAGGAGGTCGATAGCAAAGACCCAGACGAGATCAAGCAATATGCCAAAGTTTTCTGGAAGCGCTACAAGGAAATTGCTGAGTGGGAGAAGCACATTCGCAACATCGAAGAGGGCGAAGAACGCACCGCCAAGGTTGTCAAGCAAGGACAGCTTCTTCGCAAGAAGCTGGGAATGTACCGTGTGCCACTCCAACAGCTCAAGCTCAACTACACGGTCAGCACGACCAACAAGAAGGTCTACACTGAGGAGGAGGACCGCTTCCTGCTCGTGCAACTTGACAAGTTCGGCCTCGACACCGAGAACCTCTACGACAAGATCCGTGATGAGATCCGCGAATGCCCTCTATTCCGCTTTGATTGGTTCTTTCTCTCCCGTACCCCGCAAGAGATCAATCGTCGCTGCACTACCCTGCTCACAACCGTCCAACGCGAATTGGAAGGTATGGATGGTGCAGCAACCAATGGCAAGAAGGCTGCCGCTGGATCGAAGAGAGTGAGCGATGACGAGGACGAGATGAGTGTTGACGAGAAGCCCGCGAATAAGAAAGCCAAGGGGCCAAAGGTAAGATGATGCAATTCCTCGTGCGAGGGACTATGAGCTAACAGGACTAGAACAAGGTCGTGGACTCGGTCAAAGCCAGCAAGGCTACGAGCAAGACATCTTCGCGTGCTGCCAGCGTTGTTAGCAACGGCTCGGGTGGTACGCCCAAGGGAGCCAAAAGCAAGAAGGGCAAGAAATGACCGGGGGACGGAATACTTGGCATGGCTTACGAGTGAACATCATGGTTATGGGCAAGGAGTCTGGCGTATCTCAATGCATGGAAAATCGGCAAAATAGAGGCGCCATTCGTGTATGATTAGAGCAAAGGGAAGGAGCGGACGGAAATCGAAAGCATGAAATCAAATAGATTATAATGCAAATGCTACTAGCCAATGCATGAGACACGGATCAATTTGCAGAACAAGAAGGCTTCACGATCCTCTAATGACAACACCGACACTCACGCTCGCCTACATATATGTGGATAGCGGGTGGTCCATCTCGCCTCCTTGCCTATCTCATTACCTGACACTATAGCACAAGAAATGATAGCAGAGCCTGTACTCTATAGACTGCCATTTTTAAGCCAAGGGGGACCAGACGAGGTGTAGTCCTCTCCATCTGCAGCTCCTGCCGCCGCTTAAACTTTGCGCAGAGATATCGCGGGAGATCGACAGGCGTTGCGGATTAGGGTCTTCAATGTTCTTGGCACTCGGGACTGCAAGTGCAAGTTGCGGCGCTGAACTTCTGACAATCGATTGACCGACCGACAGACAGATCAGAACAGAACAGATGAGATCCTAGACCACTCCGTTTATTCGTTTCTTCTCCCCGCGCCGGCTCGAGTCTCCTCTGCCCGTCTTCACGAACTTAGCTCAGATTACAATACGACGTCTCGCCTTGCGATCACCATCTCGAACACCCGAATCGCTTCGTTCGCTCAGAGAAAGAGAAGCAGACTTCTTCGACAAATCCACCCGCACGCATAAACAGCAGACAAAGAGACATGTACCAAAGCGCATCATGGCAACCACAGCAAGCGCACCTGCCGCCTTTGATGCGCCGCACTTGCCCTCATACTCCCCGGATGCGACTGCCTTAGATCCATTCATGAACCCAGATTCAAAGATTCCCGAACATCATGGCTTTCAGATGCCTTCGAACTCGAACACTCAAGCCGATGCTGTACGGTCACATGTAATCGACAACGCTGGCCAGAATTCGGAAGTTTTACAGGGGCACGACATCGAGGCGACGCCCATGGATCTCACCGCCCCTCCTCTTGCATGGACTGGAGATATGACTGAAGCATCCGCGGACATGATCAATGGAGTACAGGCAGATCTGGAGTCTTACGAAGCTGAAGTCGCCGCGGCGCCGGAAGATCTGGAGAATCAGCCCATGCAGGCCTATGCGAAGTTGCAATTCGACGATGGAGACTTTTACGTCAATACTTATGCTGTCGAGATGGGTCGAGATATGGATGCCATGAGACATGAGCGAAGACGCAAGCGCACACAATCACGCAAGAAAGAGCAAGACAACCGCGATGAGTCACGTGCAATATTGGACAGCGTTGCAAGAGCCCGGAATGAGACCGCCATGAGCGCAAGTAATGTCAGCGATGCAGGAGGTATCATTGGTGCAAACGTATATTCCGAGGATGAAGATGGAGTCAAGTTCGCGCGGAAGAAGAAAAGGAAATACTTGACATCCAACGACTCTTCTCAATCCCAATCGATTGCTCCAGCAAACCTTCACACACATGCGAACGACCTGTCCTTTACTTCGCATCTCTTTCCAGATGGTCAGGACTTAGGAGCTAGTCAAGAAGATGTACCGACGTCCCACTTCAACGAATGCCAGTTTGTACCGATCCATCCAGCAGCTGGCCACTCGATGGCTGGTATTTCACGGAAACACATTCGGATCGAATACAGCACTGAAAATGCTTGCTGGGAACTGCAAGTATTGGGAAGAAACGGTTGTTTTGTTAATGGTGACTATATGCAGCAGAATGAGCGCGTTCGGCTGCGACATAATGGAGAAGTCATGATTCAAGGAATCCGAATCGTCTTTAAACTGCCCGACAACGCCAGAGACGATGAAGAACAACCCGATTCTTACAACTCTGATAGTCAATTGTCCAGTCTGCAGAGCAGTCCCCGGGCCGGACAAGTTCCCGGGCGCGACGAAAGCGATTTAACGTCGGGAGATGAAGCATCACAATCCAAGAAAGATCCACAACGTCGCGTCAAGCTCAAGCTATCTTTGTCGAAGCGACAGTCAACAAGCGGCAAATCCGTTCCATCTGAGAAGAAAGCCGGCAAACAGCCCGTCAAAGCTGTTCCAGAGACCTCGGAGAAAGTGTCTCGCGAGTTTCCGACCGACGCAGATATCAAAGAATCACTCGAGCAAGAGATGGCGCAGATGGCATCAGCAACGACTCCCTTCAACGAAACACCAGGCACCTCCGAAACACCAGCGGTCGCTCCTCAGGATCTGCCTCCTGGCTCAATCTTGGCTGGACTTGCTCCTGAAGAGATTCCTCAGAAAAGAAAAGGTCCTGGTCGTCCTCCGAAGAATGGTGTCATGTCAAAACGAGATGAAGCAATCATCAAACGTAAAAAGAAAGAGTTTCAGAAGGCGGGCAAAGAAATACCGCCACTCGCCGAATTGCTCGCCATGGCACGTGCCGAGGGTTCGACCACAAAAAAGGAAAAGGGAGAAGACGGTGGGCCCGAAGACGATGTCAGGCCATCCATCGAAGCAGGTCCGTCAACTGCCATGGATGGTGTTGCCACAGCCGTCGCCGATGATGCCAACGTGGACCCTGCTCTCAGACAATCCCAGCCATCTGCCGAGAACGAGGCGAACAAAGTTAAGAGGACGGCCAAGTCGCCTTCTCCTCAGAAGCCAGAATCTGAATACACTGAAGAGGAGCTCAAGAAACCGGCAAAGACTTATGTCGTCCTTATACACGAGGCTCTGTCAAACTGCCCCACTGGTGTTATGGATCTACAGCAGATTTATGATGCCATCCAGAAGATGTTTCCCTACTATAAGTACAGAACTCCAACACAGGGCTGGCAGAGCAGTATTCGTCACAATTTGATCGGTAGCGATGCCTTTGAGGAAGCGGGAAAGATTGGTAAAGGTCGTCTCTGGAAGATTAACGCCAACTTTCCGATCGACAAAGAGAAGAAGCGGAGAGCTCCAAGTCCTGCTCCACAAGAACGACAGCAGTATCCGAATACTTACTATCCTAATACCAACGGCCAGTATCCGTATAGCAACCAAGGGTACTCACCTTACCGACCTAGTCCATACGGAACGCCATACGGGCCACCAACCACTATGCCCAACGGCGCTCGACCGCCACCAACAGCTCAGAGACCGCCCGCTTATCATTCTCCTTATGCTTCGAACACTGCCGCCCAACCACACGCTTCACCGTATGGACCTCCAAGTCGACCTCCTTATGCTCAGTCGCAACCGAATCAGCCTTCAGCTCCTCAAGCCAGTAACCCACCTCAGCCTAACCGTCCGCAAGCCAATCAACCACCTCAGCAAGCACCGAATGCACAACCTCCAGCTACGCAGCAGAATGGGCAACATATCCCACAACCGTCTCAACAGCAGGTACCAAATGGTGCTCGTCCGCCAAATGCCCCAACTCAGCCGTCGACACCACAGCCGAATCAAGGTCAACAGCAACAGCAGCAGAATTCTATCGGTAACGAGGATACTGTTGAGGAGATTATGGCCTATCACCGACAATACATTCACAAATTTAGCACAAATGCTGAGCAGGACACTGCAAGACAACTCTTCAGGAAGGCTGTCAATCGGCACATTCACAGAGGCCAAGACCATGGACCTTTCTCTAATGACGAGGAAAAGATGATTTCTGACCAGATTGGAGTGATAATCGCTCGGAGCAACACGCGGGCACGAGCAGCGCAAGCAGCTCCGCATACACCACAGCCAGGCAACACTCCGCCAGCCAGTCAAGTACCATCACCTGCACAGCGCCCTCCCGTGGCTGTCCAGAGCCAGCACCAGACACAAGTAGGTCCGAACATCAGCCAAGGCGCTCCAGCTGTTGCACAGGGTCCTCCTGCTACAGGTGCGCCCCCTTCGAACCCTTCGGTACCTCATCGCTCAAATGCAGTGCCAGTAGCGGCACCCACACAAGGTACAATGTCCCACCAAAACCAAGTCGCTCCTGCGGCGCACATGGTCAGTAACAGGCAAGGTCCTGCTCAGGACCAATTGGTTCAAGCTTTGTCTGGTCCAGCCGCCTCTACCACTGCGACAAATGTTGCTGGATATTCGCATTCGCACGCTCACACTTCTGGTCAAACACGCCCACAACCAGCGGTGTCAAATACAGGGACTGCGACTAATCCGATCAGTCTTGATCACAATGACGCTGCGCCGGCTTCAAAATCTGCGTCAACCGGTCAACAAAATACGCAAGCACTTTTACCCCCTGCGACCACCAATCCGCAGATTGTGCAGAACGGTGTAGCTGCCTCGCCTCGGCCTGTGCCAACTACTGCACCCGCAGCTGCAAGTCCGCAAGGAACTCAAGTACCGCAAGGACCGCAGCAAGCACCTCAAACACCACAGACAGCACAGGCGCAGGCATCAGCATCAGCACCAGCAGCCGTGCAGCAGGCACAAGCCAGCCAACAGCCGCAGGCACCCAAGCGACCTCTCGACACCGGGTCAGAAGAGTCTGAAGCCAAGCGTGTGAAAGAAGAGTAGTGCTTTCGAGGTCCATCCCTGGGTCATGTCGACTACTACTTTCCTTTAATAATATGACTTTACGAAACAAACAGGGCAAATGGAGTCTAATGGATTCTGCAATATATTTACTCAATCAAGTGGGATTACGGATTTGGGAATGGGAGAGTTCTGGTATGATACCATGCCAGCGATGCTTTTTGGCTTCTTGAACGGAAAAGCAAGAACTTTACTGTTCCTAAAGGAGGAGAACATCATGTAGAGATAGAATGTCGAGACTACATTGACCAAAGTTGTATCCCTTCTCGCTCAATTGATTGTTCCTCGCGTCAAATCTCACTCAGGGAGAGACGTCATATCGAAACAGCGATTCAGGACACAGCACTCCCGTGCTTGATACGCGCTCATTCTGGCGACTTGTGAGACAAGGACTCCCGCCTGCCACAGCGATTCTGCACCTAGTCATCGTACGAATGCATACAAGAGTCCGAATTCGGTGCTGTGACTGTATAATACACATGTTCTTACCATTTGGCAGAGGCCTTTCAATGGGACAACGACAGACAACATACCAACGAGAACGGCTCTATTTGTTCTCCCAATGACGTGTCATGGCACGGGTATATCACTGGCGGACTGAGATGGCTATGCTCGACGTCTCCACCGTCCCAAGATAACGCTGGTATACTTCAGCTTTCACAATTAATCGAATGAAATGTGGTGTGTTGACATCAACGGCTCCTTGTATGAATCGAAGTTGTGAAGACCCACGCGAAGGGCGATTTTCTGGACACTGTAGCAGACGTCGCCCTTCTCAGCTGTTCTGAATATATCGAAAGCTTGTACTCTGATGTTCAAATCTTGTTAAGTTACATGAAAGCTGACCGATTGCTGAGCCGTCTCAATGAGGTGACGGCGTCCGAATTTCGTGCGTATTCCTCATATCATCCGACATGTTATTACTCGAGTGCGATTCTTGAGTCGTAGAGATTCGTGTATGGGCTACGGACAAAGATGGCGCGGCAGTTCGGCCACCGCCTCCAATGCCCCACGGATAGAACGGCAGGCCTCTGCAAGCACTTTGAACGACCTCCGCTCCACAACCGCGGTCTTTCGGTTGCCGGCAGTTTTGGGGTATGGTTACTATGCAAAGTAATCCATCCACCTCTCACATTCGATAACAATGGCGCCCACTTCTGGACTTCTCTCACAACATGACTCCATGTCATCATTCACATAAGATCTAAAGGCGCGCGACAATCGTCTCCACTCCTCTTCCGGTACCATCACTCACGGACTTTTCTGTCACATACGACGACCCCGGCTTATGCATGCTGCCCAAGATATGCATGAAAGAGATGTAGAAAAGGATCTGGAGAAAGACTCGGATTATACCGTCTCGCAGTCACTCAGCAAGACGCCTTCGCCCGAGGATGCTAAGCCGGAACTCTCCACGATCCTACCACCCCCGGCTGTGACGGAGAATGTCCTGGAAGAAGCAGAGGATCATGATGAAGGAGGAACTGCAGAGCCATCTCGGTCGAAGGACCGACCTCGTTCAGTTCGTCCGCAGCCACCGTCCAGATCGAGCAGTGTATACCATGAAGCGATCAAGGTGCCTCGCAGTGAGAGACGAGGGCTGCTGGCTCGGGTGACGGTCATCGCGGAAGTCAGCGAACCAAAGGACCTCGCAAACAAGACAAAATGGATGATCACGGCTGTCGTCGCTCTTGCTGCCGCCGCAGCGCCCATGGGAAGCAGTATTATCTTGCCAGCGTTAGAGGATATTGCAAAGGCCTTCGACACGACACCGACGGTGACCAACCTTTCTGTTGCATTTTACATGCTCAGCATGTCCATCTTTCCTCTCTGGTGGTCTTCCTTCTCCGAGACTCTTGGCCGACGCACAATCTACGTTGTCTCTTTCGGCATCTTTTTATTGTTCAACATTCTCTCGGCTGTCTCCGTCAACATTGCCATGTTCGTGGTTATGCGAATTTTATCGGGAGGTGCATCGGCGTCCGTTCAAGCAGTAGGTGCTGGTACGATCGCAGACATCTGGGCAGTCAAGGAGCGGGGTCGTGCGATGGGGTTCTTCTACTTGGGTCCACTGTGTGGTCCTCTGATTGCCCCAATCCTGGGTGGTATTCTGGCGCAGAATCTGGGCTGGCGGAGTTGCCTGTGGTCTCAAGCCATTTTCGGTCTTTTTCTGTGGTTCATGATTCTCTTCTTCCTACCAGAAACCCTGCACAATCGCAAGCCACTTGCGGAAGAGGCCGAAGCAGAGGCCGCCGCCCAGGTTGCCGAACATGAGAAGACGACTGGACAAGACACGTCAAATTCACTGACTCGGACAATGACAAAAGCTAGTGCAAAGGTCCAGGCCAAGAAGTATGGCAAAATCTTGCGACGAGTGTTTCTTGAACCTCTCACTATAGTACTGCATCTACGCAAGCCTGCAGTCGCCATCACCGTGTACTACGCAAGCATAACATTTGGTTCTCTCTATCTCCTCAACATTAGCGTTCAGCAAATCTTCGCACGCTCGCCTTACAACTACCCGGTCATCATTGTTGGTCTCTTGTACATTCCCAACAGTGTTGGGTACTTCTGCGCATCACTCTTTGGTGGGAAGTGGATCGATCACATTATGCACAGGGAAGCCAGAAAAGCCGGACGGTACGATAGTCATGGCAAGCTGATGTTTCGACCTGAAGACCGCATGAAGGAAAACGCGTGGCTGGCTGCTTTCATGTACCCGATCGCATTGATTTGGTATGGCTGGACTGCTGACAAGGGTGTCAACGTTGCTGCGCCGATGATTGCCAATTTCTTCTTTGGCATTGGGAGCATGCTAATATTTGGCTGCATCACGACCATGCTCTCGGAGTTCATGCCAGATCAGTCATCGCACGGAATTGCGGTAAACAACTTTGTTCGGAACATCCTTTCTTGTGTTGCTACGATTGTAGCTGAGCCGCTGATCGTCGCCATCGGGAATGGTTGGTTGTTCACCATTGCTGGGATATGGTGCTTGCTGAGCGGCGTCGTTGTCCTCTGGGTCATGGGACACTACGCCGCTAGTTGGCGAGAGCATGCCGAACAAAAGGCAGCTGACAGTTCGACAGGGTAGCCATAGCTTGACGGAGTGTGATGCCTTGACGAAATATAGATATGAATATAATGAGAACCCATGAATTAGTCGCTCTCTTGCTCGTCTGCGACAGTTTTTGATGTCGATGCTATAAGGTCGGCCAGTGAAGTCGGTTAGTCCAGTGGATTACTCATGATTCTTTCAGTGATCTTTGCTGTTTCTTGGGACGCTACTGATGCCAATCGAACGACTATTTGCAGCCAGCCTAATTGATAAACTTCGTCGAACCGCCGTGGTGGAGAATGTTTCCCGGTCTTTATCCTTGACTCGGTGATAATATCAGGTTCATTCTTGACATCCGAATTTACAGATAACCTAAAGGAGTATTGCTGGATGTCAGCTAAAGGTGCTAGTCCCTTGTTTACCGCTGGAGAAGCCTGTTATTGCTGCTCCCAGCAAGCGATCTGTAAGCGCCGGACCAACACATCAGGATGTGGCTCGACAAGACGCAAAACAACCCCACCTCATCGAAGACGCGCCACTCTGCAGCTCTATCGCGATCCGTCCTCCCTCTCCAATCATTCAGCGCCACTGACTGGACTATAATATCGTGCGGCGAGATACATTGCTTAGTCGCCTCATGCATGGCGTGGACCGGACCCGGCACACTGGACGGTATACCTCTATGGCCCTTTCCTAGAACTGCAGCGGTTAGTGTCTGGATATGCAAGACACTGCATGCTTGGTGGCTCTTGCCGCATGTCAACTTCCAATTTTGGATCGCATCGGCTACTGGTTTGCATAGGCGCGATGCATGGCGGTGTCTGCTGCTATTTTCTTCCCGCTATTCAGACATGCCAACACATATCGCTTCAAGATGCTCGAGAGAATGCATGAATTGGTACGTACGGAAATAGAGACGCCTGCAGTCCTTGCTCAACAATGCACGAATATATGGTAATAAGTATATAACTCTCTTCTCCTCCGGCGTCAGATTCGAAACCAGTGTACCTCAATACCAACATACCATCCTCCTCAAGTTTCTCAGTTCTTCAACATGTCTTCCATCCTTACTATCATCCTGTCTCTCCTCGCTTTCGCTCTTGCTGCTCCACTCACAATCGATGTCGAGCTTCTCGGAGTCTCCTTGTCAACGACAGATCCCAATACCGTTCCCCTGACCGGCTCGACTGGCTCGCTCCCTACACCTCCTTCGTCTTGGAATCTCGCATACATCGCCATAGGCCAAGGAACCCAGAACTACAGCTGCAGTGCCGCTGGCGCCGCTCCGGTTTCGATCGGTGCAATGGCAGCACTATACAACGCAACTTACCTCGCCCTTCCCGTCTCGAAGCCTTTGATCCCGTCTAGTTCGGCCCTCGCTCTGTCGACACACTCTGGTCTGGGCCTGCCTACTCTAGGCCACCACTACTTCACTTCAGGCATCCCGACTTTCTCCCTTGAGGCAGCGGACCCGCCACTATTTCTCTCGGCCAAGAAGACTGCTGATGTCACTGCGCCGGCGGACAGTGTGCAAGGCAGTGTTGACTGGTTGCAGTTGACTGACAACGGCGACGGTCTGACCAATGGGCTGAAAGGAGTCTACCGTGTCGAGACCACAAGCGGTGCTGGAACGACTTGTACCAGTGCCAGCGTGCAGACGGTGCAGTACGCCGCGGAATACTGGTGAGTTTTGATCTGGTTTGAAGATGAGGATTTTCTGACAGAGCAAAGGTTCTATGCCTAGATTGCGAGCCCCATGAAGTTAGATTCATGCTCGTCGGAGAAAGTGCCTGCTGTTAAGTCCATGTCCTGGATGGTTCTGCTTCACTTTCGATTGCTTGTTTTCTTGTGACAAAACCACTCGATACCCGTTGCTTGCAGCCTCGATTCTGCAGTGACTGTTCATTCTCTGGGATACGGTTTTTTGTGGCGTTAACAAAAAGGGTTGTTTCAGGAAGTTCAATTACCGACCGAACGTGTTGTCAGAGGCAGTATGTGCGCCCGATATGCCACAAAGGATGACTTTCAGCGGAAGATCTTTCGATGGGTCACCTTTGTAATCCACCGGGCTATTCAATCCGACTGACAGACCTGTAGTGTGCGGGCGAATTCTTCAGGTTCCCTCTCTATATAAACACTAGCTATTTTCAGTGCATCTACGCATCAATTCAGGGGTATCAAGTCCGGCATCCTCGTCTTCAAACAATGCATAAGGAAAGGCATGTGTTGTGCTCATTCCCTCTTTTCCACTCCATTGCCCATTCCTTTCTCGGGGTCTCCCATTGCATCTCCCAGGATACCACCCGATCTGTGCATGTTCTCCTCGCGCGTAATGTTCGGCTTTGGTGTGTATGTGCCGCCAATGCTTGTCCGTCTGCGGACTTGCTTGGCCATGTTCGTGTCCGTGTCATCGTAGTTGATGAGCAATTCACCATTCTTGCCGTAGCGACGCGGCATATCGCGGGCTACCTTAACGACGTCGAAGACACTGGTTGTTTTCAAGAAGATCTCGTCCATCTCTTCCAGAGATCGGTAGGCCGTTTCGGGCTAATAAAGGGTTAGCTAGGCTCAGGTGGAAAACAATGGGGATTGGCTTACATAGAAGAACCATACACATGGCACGATCGCCGCGTTGATTACGGCAAAGATGATGTAGGTTTGGTAGCCGATTGTCGAGAATGCTACAGGTGTGATCATCACAACCATGAAGTTCCAGATCCAGTTTCCGGAAGTTGCTACGGCGTTGGCTGGCGCTCTGATGGAGAGTGGAGTAATTTCTGCTGGGTACAACCAGGTCATGCCCAGCCATCCGATTGCAAAGAATGTGTTGAAAACGAAAAGGAAGACCACTGCTGCATAACCTGCTGCGGTATTGGAAGGGTCATAGGTGGTTCCGGCAAGTATCGCCATTGATATGGACATGCCGATAGCACCCGTAAGCTGCAGGTCTGGTTAGCTTTCGATGAAGGTACGCGGCTCATTAGATGTTTCATACCATCAGCGTGCGACGTCCGACCTTTTCAATGGTGAAGACCGCAATCCAAGAAGCCAAGAAGTATTCGGTGCCGTTGACTGCGGCCAGGAGCCTGGACAGCAGATCACTGAGACCAATACGTTGAAAGATGGTGGCCGCATAGTATGTGATGAGGTTGATACTAGGACTAAATTTAGCTTATGCCTTTCGAATGAGACTCGGCCGACGTACCCCGAGATTTGCTGAAACATCTGATTCACGTAAGCCAGAACCACACGGTGGAAGTTCCTGTCGTCGCCCATCGTGAAGAGATCGCTGAATTTGCCTTGTGACATGACCATTACAGTATCTTTGATGGCCGAGAACTCGCTTTGGATGTAGTTGTCTTCAG
>Ga0268246_10000136_pt1 | contig 59067 bp, 57 predicted proteins | sample AgamicOrSfe_FD_200242 | JGI IMG/M metagenome (GOLD analysis project Ga0268246, IMG submission 200242) | Agave microbial communities from Guanajuato, Mexico - Or.Sf.e (v2) (version 2) | ecosystem: Host-associated > Plants > Phyllosphere > Phylloplane/Leaf | place: Guanajuato, Mexico | collected... | reverse complement strand
AATTCTCTGTCTAGATCTCTCAGCTCCAGTTCATGGATCTGGTGTGGTTCTTGCCCATGATGCTGTGCGATTCGAATTTCCTTCTGCACGACCGTTCTACATCAAATCCTACGGCCGGGGTTCTTGACGGTGGCAGTCATGCAACATATGCAGGAGCATCAATTGCGATCCAGTGCACATGTAATTTCATCACCAACTGCCGCATGTCCACGTACCTGATCACCCTTTCGAAGCAGATCTACCGTAACCGTCTCTCCATCAACCGCTCACGTTCGTGGGTGAAACAAAACCGCTACAACGTCAGCCAAACAGTCACTAAACATATGAGCTTGAGGTATAGTCAATATGAGATATAGTTTTGAATCTGCCGGGGGAGATGAATTACATGGTATAAGTATTCGAGCATTTCTTTTCATCATATCCATCCAAGCAACAAACTCGAGCCTCCCATTCCCTTTCTCATACTCCTCTATCACAACCCCCCAACACACAACAGCAACAATGCACTCCTCTACTCTCTCTATCCTCCTGGCTCCGGTCCTGGTTGCCGCTGCTGCCATGAACCCTCACGGCAACGCCAACGGCAACTCCGGCAACCCCCACGACAATGGCAATGCCCATGGTCACGGCCAAGCCCCTCAGGCCTCAAGCACCACCTCGCAAGCCCCAGCTCAGACCAACGTCTGCCAAAGCCAGCCATACGCTCCTCTCTTGAACCTCGCTAAGTCCCCAGTTGCGCAGGACTATTGCCAGAAGCACTTCCCTCAGAGCGCCCAGATGACCACAACCGTGACATACACTGCTCAACCTCACCCAACCCCCGCCCCAGCCGCTCACGGACCAAACCCAGGCAAGGGTCCACAGGGTCAAGCACAGAAGGGCCCACACGGTAACGCCGGCAAGGGCTCCAACGGAAAAGCCAAGGGTCACGCAGACAAGACCCCAGCCGCTCACGGAAAGGGTCAAAGCAACCGCCTCGGCCACGACAAGCGCGACAGCAAGAACTGGCAGGGTGCTCTTGCAAAGGGCGAAGCTTTCATTTCGACCCTCTGCAGCTGCATTGAGACTCCAATGACCACCACCATGACCACGACCGTCTACCCATCCTCGTCCTCCTCCTCTTCCTCTGCTTCCCGCGCCAGCATTACTCCAATCTTCTCCAAGGTCAGCAACAGCACCATGACCTCCATGTCCATGACCTCCAGCAACGGTCCATCCATGACCACACACGATGGCACTGTCACAATCTTTGTACCAACCACCGTCTACGAGCACGACACCGTCACCGCTACAGTTACCGCTACCGTCACTGCCGGAGAGGATAGCCAGTAGATGGACGATTCGTGGAACCTGGGAAAATAGATTTCTACAGTGTCGGGACGGGAGTTGAGGATACGGATATCACATAGAACTGGATTAATTTTTAATGTCAAAACATCAATATATCTTAATCACTTCATCGTGTATTCTTGTGTAGAACGTGATCGATCACTGAACGACATTCGAGATTGGAACCAAGGCAGGACCTAACTTTATTCATGATGCGCCGGTAGATTCATCCCGAAAACCAAATGCAGAAGGAACAATCACTATTATAGCCTACTGATGGCTTACTCACGGTACTCCGAATCTGATACTCACATTGTGTGTTACTTTCTCTATTCCTTCCCTTTCACACGCTAGCATTCGATCCCGGTCCTGAACTCAATCGGACCATAAGTAAAAACCAAACGCCGCGCTATGAAAGCAAACCGCCAACAGTGTTCCCTTGCTGACTACGCAATGACTGCCCGCTGTACTATCTCAGACCGGCATATTGACCCCTACCATTCGCCCTTGTCCTCACCGGCGATACATATCCCTCTCACGATCCTGCAGCCTCTCCCGTCTCTGCTGATCGCTCTCTCGAGGCCTGCCACCGCGATCATCGGGACTTCTGCTTCGCCGTCTGAACTCTCCTCGATCCCTATCCCTGTTGTCAGGCCGATCTCTGAACCCATCTCGACCACCGCGACGATCGAACTCGTCTCTATCGCGGTCGCGACGCGGCATTCCTCCATTATCGCGACGCGGCGGCGGTGGTCGCTCATCGTAGTTCGGCACATATGTATCGACAGTCGACCGCGCAGCTCCAGGTGGTGCACCCCGGCGATCGTCCGCGGGCACTGACTCGTTCCGCGCGCCATTGGAGTAAGGAGGTCTGCTGTCGTTAGGCTGTCCGATCGTCAATTGGTCGGGCTGGTTTAGGCGGTAATGGATGGCCTCCTGGTGGTAATGGGCGGTCTCTTGGCTGGTTTCGGCCGCCGCGGTCGCTGTGGAAGCTTCCGTTGATGTAGTCGCCCGGCGGTCCAGAACCCCATTCTTCGGGTCCTGCACCTACAGTACCGCCTGCTGGCGCCGGGGGTAGGGCATTACGCTTCTGCTGGTGATTTCTCTTATCCATCTCGTGTGAGTCTTGATATTGTGGTAGTTCGTCTGCTCGTAGGGGATATGGCTTGGTCGAGAAGAAAGGATGACGGATGGCGTCATAAGCATTGATGCGCGTCCTGTAGTCGAGTTTGAGGAGCTGCTGTAGAAGATCTAGTCCTTCGGGTCCGAGTGATTTTGCAAATCTCGAAGCAATATTGCCCTTGTGGTGTGACCATTCCTTTACTCCTTCACATCCAGGAAGCGTCGACCATCCAGGCATGTTCTGCTCATTTGGCGAGCCCACCAGTTGGAAGATGAGTTCGGCTTGATTAAGATCCGTCTTTCCTTCCAATATTGGTCGTCTTTCGAACATCTCTGCAAACACGCAGCCGGCACCCCACATGTCGATAGCAGGTGTATACTTTCTCAGTTGGAGAAGTAGTTCCGGAGGTCGGTACCACCTAGTCACCACCAGTGTTGTGTAGTCTCTGGTCGCTTCTCCGTTTCCGTAGCCCGGTCGCGGTGTCGGTCCGTCATAATGTCGTGCAAGTCCAAAGTCGGCAATTTGTAGTGTACCCTTATTACTAATGAGAATGTTTGCAGCTTCATGATGTTAGTCCCGGCCAGAGTGCGCGCACACAAATCTCCTACCTTTCATGTCACGATGCAGAATATGACTATCGTGCAGATATCGCAAACCCTCGAGGAGTTGTAGCAAGTAGCATTTGATTTGGCCCAGTGAGAACTGAATGTCCGGGTTTGTCGTCATACCAGCAAGATCGTGGTCCATATACGGTGTGATCATATACATCCTTGCGCGCTTCTTGTCCTTTACTCTTTCCACAGCCATTTCGTCCAACGACAAGATGTTCGGATGGCTGAGCATCTTTAGTAGTTTGATTTCTCGGAGCGCCGTGATGGGGAATCCGTCCTTTTCATTGTGCAGTAGAATCATCTTCAATGCGACGACTGCGCCTGTTCTCTTTGACCGACCCTTGGAAACGATACCGAATGTTCCTTCACCAAGTTTATCGGTGATTTCGAAGTCGGTGATCTTTGAGCATCCTCGGAACCGTCGAAGGGTCGGGTCGACCATAGGGTTTGCGTTGTCGGTCATTCTGGCGGCCGTAGAGAGGGCGTCCTCGCGATAGGGAGTTGCGCGCGAGAGACTCTATCTCTCGTTGCTTTCCGGCGCATACAGCATGTAAGAAGAGTGACGGAGTTCGCGGTTGTGCGAAGGGGTCGCGTTCATGGGAGTCTGATCGTTAAGAGTGAGTCGAGGTCATAGCGAGTCGGGAAAAGAAGCGCGTATATATCACCGTGCGCGACTCTGAGTGCGATAATAATGAACAACCCCAAAAGCGAGGCCTTGAATGTTCCATCATGTGTTTCTGAGATCTTGTTCGTGACGATCATGCGGCAGGACAGTCGGCCGTGCGCACGTTCGCGTCGTTGATCCTTGGCGTTCATCAGACGTCGTCGACGACCAGGAACCTGCTGCCATTAGCCATTGTTCTTCAATCGATTACACACACATCTCGGCGCAATCATGAGAGTACGCTCAGTCGAAGGAGAAGATTACGATCAATCACTAACGCTACATAGCCAACAGCGCGCCTCTTCGCCGGCCACGGCCCAGCAGCTGGACACGGCGGTCACCCAGTCCACGTCCACCCCGTTCGTCCTTTGTACAGATTCTTCGCCACGGGTCTCGGAGCGTCAATGTGGTTCTTCGTACGTACGACGGGCTAGACGCGGGGAGCAGAGACTGACACGAAGCAGCTGTTCTACCGAGCGAAGAAGGACATGCCTGCGCTTCTCGGATGGAGGCACCCGTGGGAGCACTGAGCACGGAGATTGATAATGGATTTCAGGAGTTCTGGAAGAGATCCGGAGGGTCAAAGAGTGTCCTGCGAATGGAAGTGGCTCAGAGCAGTGTCCCTGTACATATCGCCGAGGTGGGACACCTTGAAAGAAGCACGACATGATCATGGCTTCGACGCACGCAAATACCAAATGACATTCTATCTACGGGTATCCGGATATCTGCAATATTGACAGACTCTATTCTACTTCTGCTGGCGCTTCTCGAAAAGGTAGTGACACACACCCCATGTCTCTCCGCCCTCGTACGCAAACAGTTCGGCGCATGCCATGTAGAAGATCTGCCATCTGTGGAACCAGGTAAGGGTCTTTTCCTTGCCATAGGTTTCTTCCAGGTGAGGCCAGATCTCCTTCTTGTGGGCATTCATCTTAGAAAGCCAGTCCTGTGGTTCTCTGATCAGTATCAAATGCGTCGAATTAACCAGGGAGTAAAAGCTTACCTCGCATGTCCTGGCGTAGTTCTTGCCATTGACCCACCACATCTTCTTGACCTGCAGATCATCCTGGAAGAAGAGCAACAGATCCGCGCTGGGCATTGTGCCTCCGGTGAAAAAGTGCTCAGTCATCCATCCATCCTCAAAGTCGTACGGGCTTGTTTTGTGAGCAAAGATGTGCACAAAGAGCTTTCCCTCTGGTTTGAGTAGATCCGAAACTTTGGCCAGCAGTTTCTGGTAGTTCTTCATGTGCTCGAATAGCTCGATACTGATGACTCTGTCGTACGTGCTGCGGAGCTCCTGTGGAGCCTCCCATGTTGAGATATCGCCAGTGATGACCTCGAGGTTCTTGAAGCCCTTTGAGGCGGCCGCGGAATCGATATACTGCTTCTGTGTCCTCGAGTTGGAGAAAGCAGTGATTTTCGCATTCGGGAAGATCTCCGCAAGGTACAAGCTCAACGAGCCCCAACCGCAGCTACATCCACCTGTCAATATCTTGCCACTCGAAAGAGATTAAAGACATGGTCAGTAAACTTACCCGAGATCAAAAATCTTCATGCCGTCCTTCAAGCCGGCTTTCTCGACGTAATCCTCCATCATCTTCACTTCGGCCTTCTCCAAGGCATCAACACCCCAGCCCACGAGATCCCTGCCTGCGCCATCTTCGTAAAGACAGCAACTGTACTTCATGCGCGGTCCAAGACATGCGCTCAACACACCGGTACCCACTTCATAGTGCTGCTCATTTGCCTTGCCAGTCTCGATAGCAATGGGTCTCGAGCGCAAGAGCTCGACGTATTGCATCTTGGTCTCATACGCAGACGCATTTGAGGTTGCTTTGATCTGGTTGATCCGCTGGCGCAACTGAGCGCGGATTCCTTGACGGATGACCGCTGAAGGCAGGTAACCACCATCGAGAAGTGTCTCGAGTATGTTGTCTACAGGTATTCGTGTTAGGACGTTGGTCATGGCTGAATCGAGCATGTACAGACTGAAGTCCATTGTTGCGGCAATGGTGTGAGAAGAGACAAGGCAGAGTCTCTGATGTATTTATTCTTAGAAAGCCCCTGGACAATGATCGGCGGGCTGCGATACACGGGGCGGTCGTGGTTGCAGGTTTCTGGAGCTGTTGCTATCTGCCTGAGCGTGTCTGGGAAACGACTTCCTGCTCTAAAATGACGTCACCACTCTATGGCACTTGTATTATTCGAGTGCACTGAGTGTGAGAACGGGAATAAAGACTGGTCAGTTGAGCACTGTTTATCGTTCACTGAAAGGCCGAGTTGCAAGAGATTCAAGCATGTTAGCAAGGATGAAAGTACACTAGAAAATGCTCAGAACCCTGAAAGCACGTATCATGCAGATCATTCCTCGTTCCTATCAAGACAAATCGGTACATCTATGCACATATCTACGAAACCATTCTCATCAAATCCTCATAGCCTCGAGTACTAACTTGTACTCCTTCCTCTTCTTCTGGTGCTCCGGTCTAAGCTTTGCACGTGCCTGTGCAATCCACTTGGCGATGCGTGGGAAGAGCAAGCGCTCGGCTGCGTAAGAGACCGCAAAACTGCCGATCGAGAGGACCAAAATGAACACCCTGAAGGGAATTGACATGTATGTGAGCTCCATGAAGTCCATGAGCCATGGCGCCGGATCGAATAGCATGTATGACGAGATGGCAAACGCAACAGCCATGGTAAGCACGAACGGTACTGGACACTTGTGAGCTTGTGGTTGCACAAATTTGATGAGACATGTACTCACGGTTGTGTGCCATGGATACTCTGAAAGGCTTGCCCACGCTGAGGACAATGGCCGACAATGTGTATTGGTAGCACGAAATGAGGAAGAGTACGGTATTCTGCGAATTCTCCGAGTTCGAGTGCTCCGTGTCCAGAACAGGGGGCTGGTACCTGCGACAAATGTTAGCACGTTCACGATTATCGAACTTGTTTGACTTACCAGTCCTGCTGCTGGATGATCTCCCAACCGATGAATTGCGTAATGATGACAATGACAATCTGTCCGAGAAGAGGAACCAAGACCTTGCGAGACACCAAACTGGCCGTCGGTCGCTTCTTCGATAACGTCGGGTATGGGCCTGACCATCCCATGAAAATAGCGATGGGCAGAATGAGAAGCAAATCGATAAACAAGAACTGGAAATCGCCGAGGTTAGAAGCGGTAGCGTACAGGAAGCTGACAGAAGTGAACTGAATAGCAGAGTACAGACTCATGTACTTGAAGCAACTGAAGCTGGTGACGAGTGCTGCACGTCCCTCGCGAATGACCTCGGGCACACAAGAAATGTCAAACACTCTGCTGGTGAAAGGAGCGGCGACAGATGCTTCGGCCTCGGAAAGTGAGATACCAACATCAGCTGCTTTGAGAGCACCGCAATCGTTGGCGCCATCTCCGCAGAATCCGGCGGTGTAGTCGAGGCTTTGCAGCTTCTCAATCAGCTCGGCCTTTTCATCAGGCGACATGCGGGCAAAAATTTGACCGACGACCAACATCTCGTGCATCACCTTGGGGGAAGCATAATCAATCATCCATCGGAAGACATCTCCACTGACGGCGACCGAGTAGTTGCGAATGTTGGACACGTCGTACGGAAGAGAAGAGTCGTGTTCGGCAGGCGGTGGGAGTGGCTTGAGTGTGTTCTCGTCAAGCTGGTAAAGCGGGTTGTCAACACTCTCCCACGAAAGCTTCGACAGAGGAGTTCGGGCATTGCCCTCCACGAAATGAGGTACGAAACAATGCGCAGTCTTGTCAATGAGGCCACACTCCCTGCCGACACTGACGGCGGTCAGAATATTGTCACCTGTACACATGACTGTACGGATATTGGCGTCGCGCAGCTCTTCGATGATTCCGGTGGTCGTAGGCTTAAGCTTGTTCTCAAAAATGATGAATCCGACAAAGTCGAGCTCCGACTCGGCCTCTTCTCTCTTCATCTTTTGAACCTTGAGCCAGTTGAGCTTGTTGATCTGCTTGCTAGCGCAAGCGATGACGCGGTATCCACGATGAGTGTAGTAGCTGAGAAGCTCTTCGTAGTCCTGAGGAAAGCTTTCCGGACGGCAAATATCCTTCATGCATTCGGGTGCACCCTTGACATAGACATTCCCACTCGGAGATCCGAATTGGCGAACAATGACACTTGCGCGGCGCAGCTGAGACACGAATTCGAACTGCTTGAGTATGCCAAGTTCGATTGCACGGTTGCTCGGGTTCTCTTCATCCTCGCCAACATCGAACTCCATGCCAGGAGGCGGTCGAGCGACAGACGGTGTGATCGAGTTGGGTTCGTCATCGTCACCGCTTGGTCTCTCTGAACCCTCCTCGAACTGCCATCCAGTGTACTGAAACATCTTCAGGTCGAGAGGGTCGCCGATGAACTCGTCGTCGACAACGCGTAGTGAGTGGCAAGTCGCCATGGTGTACAAAATGGCCTTGTTTGCATAGTAGTCAATGGTTGGATCGCGCTCGAAGACGGCACCAGGAAGCAGTTGAGTGACATCTGTCTGAATCTCGCTGAAACGGCCTGCAGGACGCTGAACAACTCGGGTGCCCAGAACATCGAGCCCGTCTTCGGTAAGTGTACCTGTCTTGTCAAAACACATGATATCGATCTTTCCTCCAACGTTGACTCTCTGCGGACTGATACAGAATATCATTTTCTGCTTCAGTCGCTGTAAAGCAAAGTTCGTACCGATGGTCAAGGTGGCTGGCAGAGCAGGAGGAACGACAATCGTGATGAGATCCAGCGCTCTGACAATGATGAGATGCCAGGCAAGTCCAAGGCGGATGAAGTTGAAGAAAGAAGCAATGAAACCGACACCAGCGATGCACGCCATGACGGAGATGTAGCGGAAAGAATCGCGGTAGAACTTGAAGCCAGATGGTTTTGGGAAGAGCATTGAGCGGACAAGAGCGCCCTTGGTCGTGTTGAAACCTGTTCGGACGACCAATGCCAGTGCTGCCGCTTCGTCGCTCTTGTCATCTTGTGGTCTTCGTGCCCGAATAATCTTGGTGCCGCTGAAAAGCAGATGGCGCGCGACTTCTGGGTGTATGTTCGAGGCACCGAGGTCTAATAGATCGAGACTCTCATCGGTAGCGGGTGTCTTTGAAACAGGTACAGACTCTCCAGTGAGCATACTTTCGTTGACGATGCAGTCTCCTGACAGCAACAGACTGTCGCAAGGAAACTGTGTAAGATTTGGGTCTGTGACTTCGTAGATGTCTCCAGGGACCAGATCACCAGATTCGACATATCGCCAGAAACCACTGCGGAGCACCCGAATGTCGCACTCGAATCGTGAGATATCTTTCAGACGGTTCATGGTAGCCTTTGTCTCAATTAGAGTCGAAGCAATACTGACCACGGAAATAACAAAGATGCATGCAGCGTAGTAGTAGTATTCGTCCACAGACCAGAGGAACAAACTCGCAATCTGGAAAATGTAGAATGGGTGCAGGGCTTCGTCAACAAGCAACTGACCCATACTTTTCTGTTCAATGTCGATCAAGTTCTTGCCGAAGACGCGTTCTCGTGACTCGTGTTCGTCAGCATCGATACCGTTTCGAACAACTGTGATATCGGTCCAGGCTGGATCTTTCCACGAGCTGCCGAGAACGAACTTGTCTTTAAGCGGATGGAAGCAGAATCGAATGTATCGGTAGTCCAGTATTCTGAGTTCGTCCAGCAGAGGGTCTTCATACTCGTCGTATTCTCGGGACTTGCGCTTGCTTGGATTGCCAAAGACGTATGATAGGGGCTGGTCGAAGTTGGCCTGAACGTTCAGTTGGTGAACTGCCATTTCGTTCCACTGGTTTTCAACGACTACCCAATCTGCCTTTGATAACGGTGTTTGAGCGCCGGTGAGTCTGACGCGCCATCTGGGCATCCAGCGGAAGAGAAGATAGCCGACTCCAGCAGTGCAGACGCAAAGCGTGATGTAGAGAGCAAATCCGATCATGGACGTCTTGAAACCCGCAATGACAATGGTCATGTCTTCAGTCGTAAGGTAGACCTTTTGACCCATACGAGCACCTGGGCCATATCCACTTCGGTCTGAATCGCCGGATTGTTTGCGACGCAGGAGTGGTGCGTCGACTGACCTGCGTGACCGTCCCGATGTTCTTGATGTGCCTGAAGATTTGCGACTCCTAAGAGATGGTCTGATGGAGCCTGGTCTTCCTGATTCAGTGTCCTCGTCGGTCTCCCTAGTTGCGTAACTCTGGTCATCACCATCGCGAAAGTGCTCATTCCCGTCCAGCTCTTCACCGTCAAAATCTTCCTCCAGGATGGCCTCCTCGGGACCCCATTCTTCATCCTCCAGATCATCGTCTCTTTCGTCTTCGTAGTAAGCGAAACTAGCGTTTGATCCAGCACGCTCTCGACGCGGACCGAAAGAGCTTCCGGCTGTTGGCACACTCTCTGCCATGGGTCCAGAAAAGACTTCATCTTGTGCCATCTCGACATCGGTGATGAAACTGGCTGTACTCATATTGCTCTCCCGCCTGTAGAAGGCACTGCTCTGCCTCGGGCTTGTATCGTCGTCCTCTTCATCATCGTAGGACTTGCGTCGACCGCTGCGATTCCGATGAGGCTGCATCTCGATTTCGAGAGGTTGGTGAAGACTGCGATTCGAGTATGCTACCTATGCGTCCATTTGAATTGCATGTCAGGGTTATCCGATCATAACAGATAAAGAGCGAATAAAATCAGGTCCAGTATGACCAGAGATGGCTAATCCTTTTCACCAGGAGTCGCACCGTTGCCCAATGACGGAAGGTGCGCGATTCGGTCGGCTTGCCGATCTTTTCACGAGTTTAGGCGACTTTTCACGACATGGACGCGCACTGCCACGAAAGCCTTAACGACGGACACACATTACAAAACATCAAGCCCTTTTTGAACAGAGCATGATACGAATACACATACCAATCGGCCGCCCACGAAGCCCCTGAGTAGCACTTCCGCCTACCATCACGCGGCACCTCGGCCTGTATCACTACGGTTATACAATGAATTTGAAGAGATATCAGGTCGAGCAGTCAGGTCTTGGTCTGCAGAGGAAAGTGTTTGCGCACGTGAACGCGGATCGCATAGTTGTGTGAAAGTGTGCATTGGCTGGATCTAGCCTCTGACCATCGAGTAAACGCCTTTTTTCGTTCCACCCATCATGCAAGGTATCGTTTGAACCCTTTCGATAGCCCCTCAAGCCCCTCAAAGACAATGCTTCCACACCAGCGGGCTAGAATGAACAAGCGCCGCCGTCATCGCGAATGACCGTCCAAGTACCATCGAACCACTAAATCATATCGCGGATGGGTAAAGCATGATGCGGAGAGTGGCACCGAAAGACTTTGGTGGAAGGTTGTTCCTGAATTGTGCGCGGACAGCACCGGAGTTGCCTGAACAGTGTTAGATGTCGAATCCAAGTAAGGTATACATGGGCCGTATGCTAGTCGTACCGTGTGTCCTGGTGACCTTTCCCCAGATGGCTCTGATCTTGGTACCGCGAACCTCCTTTGATGCCCTGTAGACAAAGGCGATCTTCTTTCCGAGGTAGAAGCTGGTGCTGATGTTAGCCAGGCGAGTTGGTTGGCTGGACTGGATCCTTCTCACTTGGCACCCTCTGGGCTGTCAACACCCTCGATCTTGACCAGAGAGGTGTTTGGGTTGCTGTTGCGCTTACCGCGCTGGTGGCCGAGGTGCTTGGCCCTAAAGATCCGTCAATACACTGTCCTGATTCCTGCGTAGCCCTTGTGTCCTGCGTAGCCCTTGTTGCCCCGAATGTCCATGCTCCTCAACATTGATCGAAAGCCAGGTCCGTAGTGTTCTCGAGAGGGTTTCGGAGGCGCTGTCTGGATTGGGTGTTACTTACTTGACGTAAACTAATAGCAGGTCAGTAAAATTTCTCACGAGCGTTTGCGATCACGAATCGATCCAGTAAGCGTGCGGTAATTGCTTCAATTGTGGCTACGGATCGATCGAGTTTTCGCTGGTGTGTAGACTCACGTCTGTGTCCCTGTTCGGATGGCATTTTGGCGATGTGTGGTGGTTGTCGAGAGAATGTCCTGATGTTGTCGTTGCGCAATCAGTGCAATTCGAAGGTTGGTCGAATTTCGCTCGCTAAGTGCGGGTGTGTCGGCTACCTCCGTACGCACGTGACTTGACCTTCATTTTCCACTTCTACCTGGCAACACGCGACGGCCAAATTCACTCATATGCATTAAGTGTTGCACTGTCAAAGATAGCGATTCGCACGCAGAGACGCTCAGATTTATATTCCAGCATGTTCCTTGACAAGACCCAGCAATGCATCATAAGACCTGCAATGTCGAGAAGTTGTAGAAGTCTTGGCGCTTGAAACTCAGCGACGTACAGCAGTGTAGAGCTCAGTGACAGCACATCATGAACGCAGTTGCAAAGCCGGAGACCACCGTAGTATCAAGAGCAGAATCTATGTAGCATCTGTGATTGGGTTGGTGAAAGTGGCACAAATAGGCGGATGTTGTTCTTCGAGGTCAAACTACACGCTGTATAGGTAGGACCGACGGGGTTTCGATGAGAGCATGTTTCAACGAACGTCCGAGGAGACATGGAAGTCACTGGGCGTCGATACCTGGCGACGAGCATACGAAAGGCAGGAAACCACAGTACTACAGAAGTAGAGCGCTTCGGCTTCGGCGTTAAGATGAGTGGAATTGACCGAGCATGGGCGTCGCAAGTCGACTTTACCATTGCGTCGCAAGTCGAACGGAGGCTGTCAACGTGTTTTGATGATCAACCCGATGCAGTACTGTGTCTGCAAGATGCATTATTTATTCGCCGTAGGGGCCGTCTTTAGCTTGCTGTTCCATTTTTGCCGGTGGGGTCCACTGTCTCCCAGCCCAGCCGCCAACCGGAGCTTACGGTGGTTTACAACAGTACAAAACGTGATGTACGAGTGCTGTCGGTCAGCAGATCCTCGCAGTGAGCTTGACATCAATTGATGCAGCAATAGATTCGGCAAGTGCACTCTTCTTTACCAGTTCAAGAAGGCAGTCATCTGCATCGATTGCAAATATTCGACAGTTGTTTGTGCTCCGTACATCAGTAAAATCGAGTCCAAATGCAAGTGACGTAGTCTTAGTGCAAGCTTGACCTTTGCCGGAGAGACTTTGAGTAATCCGGACTCCAATCTCAACCACTCCGCGATTATCATCCGTCGTCTGCCAGACTACCTACTCGTACTTTTCCTCCATCCACGAACTCATCTCACATCTTCTCCATACACCTCTGTACAGCAACAATGGCCGACACTGTCATCCACCCAGACGAGCCGCAGACTGCTGGGTGCGTACACATTGCGTCTTTGGCGGGGTACCTACCCATACTGACGACTCGATAGCACCGCCGAGCTCAAGGACAACACTGTTATCGTTGTCCTCGGTGCCTCTGGTGACTTGGCCAAGAAGAAGACTGTAAGTCCACAATGCCATTGAGTCTTTTTTCGAGCTCAATATGCTGACTGCAACAGTTCCCAGCCCTTTTCGGTCTCGTAAGTATCAGTAGACAGCAAGCCAACCGTGGCGACCATTAACACGCATTGCAGTACCGCAACCAATTCCTCCCCAAAGATGTCAAGATTGTCGGTTATGCGCGCACGAAGATGGACCACCAGGAATATCTCAAGCGAGTAAAGTCCTACATCAAGACCCCCACCAAGGAGGCCGAGGAGCAATTGGAGACCTTCTGCGAAATGTGCTCATACATCTCCGGTCAGTACGACAAGGACGAGAGCTTCCAAGAGTTGGACAAGCACCTTCAGGAGCTCGAGTCAGGCAGAAAGGAGAACAACCGCATCTTCTACATGGCCCTCCCACCAAGTGTCTTCATTCCCGTCTCCGAGCACCTCAAGAAGAACTGCTACCCAAAGAACGGTATCTCGAGAATCATCGTAAGCTTCGCCGAGCACGCGCACACGCGACCGACACAAGACTGACCGACCGCTTCGCAGATCGAAAAGCCATTCGGTAAGGACCTTGGCAGCTCGAGAGAGTTGCAGGGCGCTCTTGAGCCAAATTGGAAGGAAGAGGAGATCTTCCGTATCGACCACTACTTGGGTAAGGAGATGGTCAAGAACATCCTCATTCTTCGCTTCGGTAACGAGTTCTTCGGCGCCACCTGGAACCGCAACCACATTGACAACGTCCAAATCACCTTCAAGGAGCCATTCGGTACCGAGGGCAGAGGTGGCTACTTTGACGAGTTCGGTATCATCCGTGATGTTATGCAGAACCGTAAGTCCGCAATTCCTGGCCATTTCGGCTCCGCGCTGACGTCTCGACAGACTTGCTCCAGGTCTTGACCCTCCTTGCCATGGAGCGCCCAATCTCCTTTTCCGCCGAGGACATTCGTGACGAGAAGGTCCGTGTCCTCCGTGGCATGACCGCCATCGAGCCAAAGAACGTCATCATTGGTCAATACGAGAAGTCAATGGACGGAAGCAAGCCTGGTTACAAGGACGACGACACTGTTCCAAAGGACTCCAGGTGCCCAACTTTCGCCTCCATGGTTGCATACATCAAGAACGAGCGATGGGACGGTGTACCGTTCATCCTCAAGGCCGGTAAAGCCCTCAACGAGCAAAAGACCGAGGTCCGCATCCAATTCAAGGATGTCACTTCCGGCATCTTCAAGGACATCCCACGTAACGAGCTTGTCATTCGCGTTCAGCCAAACGAGAGTGTCTACATCAAGATGAACTCCAAGCTTCCAGGTCTCAGCATGCAGACCGTTGTCACCGAGCTTGACCTCACATACCGCCGCCGCTTCTCCGACCTGAAGATTCCAGAGGCTTACGAGTCTTTGATCTTGGACGCTCTCAAGGGCGACCACTCCAACTTTGTCCGTGACGACGAGCTTGACGCGTCTTGGAGAATCTTCACCCCTCTTCTCCACTACCTTGACGACAACAAGGAGATCATCCCAATGGGCTACCCATACGGTACGTTTTTTCTCGCCTTCTATATCACATTCAAATGCATTACTAACAATCCCCAGGCTCCCGTGGTCCTGCTGTCCTTGACGACTTTACCTCTTCTTACGGTTACAAGTTCAGCGACGCTGCTGGCTACCAATGGGCCGGTGCTCAGGGCGACAACCAGAACAAGCTCTAAATCATGATATCTTAGCGAATGAATGAAAGGCGTCTGGGCAAAATAGATGACAGCATTTGAAGAAGATTGATGACACTCCAAACTTGTGCCCTACATCCCTCATCTGTTATACGAGGTCGATGATTGGTACAAATAGCACATATCGAGTCATACGTAAACTACGAGTGTAGGTGCCTATTAATCTGGATGTGAGACGCGCTGTTAATTGAGTGCCGAGGGAAAGCACACGCCGAGACACGTCTCCGTCATTTGTCGCGTGCACCTCAACTCCAAGTTCGTGGTCGAAAGTGCTCAACTCGATGACTTGATCGATGATCTCAATGCAACCGATTCCGCACATCTAGAACGACAGGCTGCCTTGCTACTGATCTCCTAAGCAGAATGCGCACAAAGTCGCTTTTCAGTCTTCTGCTCACATCAACTCCCTGAACCACAAGTCCGTCATAGCCATCATGGTCGCTCAAGCAGCGCAATGGATTGGGACACCGCACATCAAGGGCTCTAATGAGTCTGTCCGTATGATGCTGCTCACCTTTAGTCTCGTTGGTCTATCGTATGTATGCGACTGTGTCGACCCAGCAGATATGCGCTGACGACCGCAGATTCACTTGGGGCACCGAGACGGCCTATTGCACGCCATATCTTCTCCAACTAGGACTGACCAAGAGCCAATTGTCTCTAGTATGGATCGCCGGACCTCTTTCTGGACTGATCATGCAACCGATTGTCGGTATTATGGCGGACAAGAGCAAGAACAAGTACGGTAGACGGCGGCCGGTTATGGTCGTTGGAACAGCCATTGTCAGCGTCTGTCTCTTGATTCTAGGCTGGACTGGGGAGATTGTTGGTATATTTGTTGGTGAAGGAGACGTGGTACGGAACATTGTTCTCGGGACTTAAGATCGGGATGATTGACGAGGAACAGAAACGATACGCAACAATCTTCGTCGCGGTACTGGCCATTTATGTCCTCGACTTTGCGATCAATGCTCTTCAATCCTCTTGCCGCAGCTTGATCGTAGATACTCTCTCGGTACCGAAACAGCAGCTCGGTTCAGCCTGGGGTGAGTACTGGTTTTCCATGCATGGAGCTTGTGTGCTAAAGGCGTGAAGCAAGCAGGATGGGCGCAATTGGCAATCTGATGGGTTACGGAGCTGGTGCGCTGGACCTCGGGTTCATCTTTGGAACGCTGATTGGAGACACTCAGTTCAAGCAACTCACCGTAGTTGCAACCATAACGCTGATCGCCACGACTGCAATAACCTGCTGGGCGACCCATGAGAGAGTGTTGCTCTCCGATGGGTATGTCAAGCATCTTTCTCCTTACTACGCACCACGATCACTGATAGTATAAAGATCTGAAGGACAGCAAAGTCTCGGTGCGATTGGGATGATGGTCCAGCTCTTCCACACGGTGCGACAAGTACCTCATCGGATTCAGGCCATCTGCTGGGTTCAGTTTTGGTCGTGGATAGGTAAGTGCAATTATTGTCCAAAGATACCGAGCATGCTCTGATTCACTAAGGTTGGTTCTTCTTCCTCTTCTACAACACAACGTGGGTAGGAGAGACATATCTTCGATATGATGCACCCCCTGAGCTGCGGGACTCCAAGGACACACTCAAAAACATCGGCCGTGTAGGCAGCATGGCCCTTGTCATATTCTCCATTGTCACATTCGTCGCATCAGTGTCCTTGCCATGGCTTGTACGATCTCCGGACAACGAAGAAGAGAAACCGGGCTTCACACCAAGACCACCTGCAACGCTCGCTCCTATTCTCCATTCGATCTATCGTTTCCGACCAACTCTTCTTACGGCATGGACGTACAGTCACTTGATCTTCGCTTTTGCCATGATCTTTACACCATTCGTAACGACATTCCGCTCGGCCACCGTTCTTGTCGCCATGAGTGGTATACCTTGGGCATTGACAATCTGGGCACCGTACACATTCATGGGCATCGAAATCAATCGGTCCAGCACGACCACTACTCTGCCAACAGCAAGCGCTGGACACAATCGTAATGCAGCATACGTGCGCGTTCCGGAAACTGATGTGGAGCTCAACGATTTCGAACCAGACATCTTACACCTGCGTCAAGGATCTGTCACGTCGCACGACGGAGAGACGAATGACTCCACAGGAGAGCTCGCTGGCGTCTACCTGGGAATTTTGAACTTGTACACCACAGCCCCACAGTTCGTTGCAACCGGTATCAGCATGGTAGTATTTACGATACTAGAGCCTGGAAAGAGCCCAGAGTTGGCCAAAGACGCGCATCCGGACGAGCATCACTCCATCGACGGACCGAACGCTATCGCTGTGTGTTTCTTCATTGGCGCAATAAGTAGTGTGGGTGCGGCTTATGCTACGAGGCGACTGAGGTACGTACGATAATGGAATGTATTCAATGCTTATGATCCTCAACGACAAATTCAATATCTGGCGGCTGTGAATGCCTCCATTCAGATTTTTTCGTCTCTCCGGCCGGAGGAAAGAATGCGCTTCTAGACTAGAGATACTTTCGTCTCTTCAAGATTAGCCATCATCCGGCACGACTGCTACTTGCATCCATGCAACCCGAATGACCTCACTCCTCGTTGTGCTCGGTGATCTCGCCCTCCTCGGCGTCAGCACCACCATCAGCATCCTCAACCTTGACCTTGGTTTCGGCAGCATCCTCATTCTTGACCGCAGCAGACTCCATGGCATCAGCACCGTCTTCATCGTCATCGGAGACAGCAACATCGACCTTCTTCTTGCCCTTGCCCTTGGGTCCCTTTGCCTTCGGAGAGCCAGCAGCGCGACCCTTCTTGGCCGGGGCTTTGGTCACACCGGCGGCCTTGACTGGAGATGGAGCGATCTTCTTGCGACGAATCTGGCCCCAGCGAGTCTTTGCAATTGAGGCGTCTTTGTAGTTGTTCTCGGCGGCAACTGAAGCCCAATCGGCCTGGAAAATATTAGATGAGGTTTTCTGGCGATACACTGGTCTGAATGAAACTTGGTGAGTCGGTCCTGTAGCCTTCCAGCCCACTGAGAATCAGATTGCAAAGCCGGTGTTGACGCAGATAGGGTGAATGACTCACGTTGAGATCGCCTTGGAGGTTGCTCATGATTGAGATCAGAAGCTTGGTCTCACCAGCAGTGAAGCTGGTGCCGCCCGTGGTCTCGATCTCGTCAGACATCTGGTTTGTGTTTACTGACTTGCGGTGGTGAGGTGGCGAGAGAGGTAGAGTGCCTTGATGTTAGCGTTGTGGAAGACGAATGGGCAAATGGGTAGAGGATTGCGGTCGATGTCGAAGACGATGTGTGTGTGTAAGAAGAGGAGAGGAGAATCGAGAAGAAATGGGCGGGAATTTATAGGAAACTGGAACACGAGTGCAAGAGTGAATGGTGAAAATTTGGCAATTGATGTGAGAAAGTGAACTTCGATTGTATGTAGCTCCCCTATTAATCACGCTCACTGCACAATCTCATTATGCTTCCATGTGAATCACTTTTGAAAAGAGGCCAGCGCGATCTGTAAGATAACAACAAGGTACAGCACCAAATGGTGCTCAGTAACCCATCAAGCCCACCACAATTCAGCATTCAAGTTTGATGGAAGATGTGATTAGACCTGAAATCCTAGATAACGAAAGGGTAGCCTGCTTGCTTTGGTCATTGATCTGTGTGTCTGTTCGTCACTCCGTTCCTCATGCCGCTCATTGGGTGAAAAGTGTCCTAGATGCGCTCAATTACCAGCATCCTCCACCTCGCGCTTGATATCGTCATCAATGTCAGATCCCTCCTCGGCCTTCTTAGAACGACCGCGAGACTTCTTGGGACCCTTCTTGGACGGAGAGGCATCAGCACCGGCACCAGCAGCGTCGTCATCGTCGTCTGTCTTGCGCTTGCGGCCCTTGGCGGATTTTGGAGTTGCCTTGATTGGAGCTGCAAGAACACCTCCTTCACCACCAGCCTCCTTGATTTTCTTGAGAGCGTTGCGAACCATGACTTTCATCGAATCAGCAGAAGCGGCTCCGAAAGAGGCGGTCGCATGGTCCCAGTCAGTCTGTTAAAGTCAGTACGTTGGTTGTTCCGCGTCGAATGATGAAGTAGTATGCCCACGGTGGTGTTGGGGTTCTCCATGGAGAAGTAGCACGCGAGAAGACGGTTTTTGTCTTGTTCGCTGAGAACAGTGAGTGCAACCTTGTAATCGTAACGAGACATGGCGTATATCGTGGGACTGACAGATGATTGAGTGTGTTCAGATGGTTGAGAGTGCTCGTGTGGGAGAGCTTGAGGAAGTTCCAGAAGCGAGAGGAGTTGAAGAAGTGAAGAGAGATGGAGAGCGAAAAGGAAGAGAATATCAAGAAAGGAGGAAGGGAAAATAGTTAAAGTCACCGAAGAAAACAGGAATTCTTGGAGTTTGAGGAGACTGTTGCCTGATCTGAAGTAGAAAGTGAAAGAAGCAAGTGAATGGTCTGGGTGGATGTTCACTGGTACGTAGTGATGATGGCTCCCTGTCTCTTTGTGTGTCAATTTACAGCTCGAACAATCGAATTTGAAGGTATTGATTGCGGACACTGTGGTATGTTCTACAAGCAATCGTTATGGTACTCGGAATGCCGGTAAGGACGATTGATCGGTCAAGCACTGGATATGGTCAGGGTTTAGTGAAGTGAATGCAGAGAACACGAGAGACGCTTGTCGATACGTTGGATAAATCGCATCTGATTGCACCGGTACTGTACAAGGGTCATCAGCCAACTGTACATGGCGATAACTGTACATCTGCGCCCAGTACACAAGATGTTCGTATGATCCGCCTTTTGTCGTGCGACATATCTGTCAACAGGTCTGTAATGGTTGTGTTCGTGAGAGCCGGTGGTAAGATGTCACCTGAAAATCCGTGTGCACTGCTACTTTGCTCGTGCACCCGTCAGCAGTCGTACAGGGTGCTGACCAGGCTGTACATTTAGAGCGAGGCTCCTTTGTTCGAAAGAGACAGACAAGGATAGACGTACAAGCATGAAATGTGCGAAGGGAGGTCAAGTCACCACTGGTGCCTACCTCTTTCTGCTCGTGATATCAGCACCTGCAGTCTGGGGAAGTCAAACTAGGTTAGACGCCAGACCCGCTGTTTCCTGGAGCGTTCTCTGGTTCTTGGCAGTTGTAGGAGGCCGCCCTCGGTTGCTCGCCCTTCTTTCTCCCTACTTTTGTTAGTGCGCTAGTCACACGGTCCGAAAGCATAGGTCAGGTAAGGTAACTCACGGTACAGGACGGTGGCCGCTGCGCAGCTGCTGAGAGGTGTGACTGTGCTTTTCCATCGTCGCAGTGCAGTGCAGTGCAGGCAGTGCTTTGCTTTCTCACCACGTTAGACGGAAACCCCCCCAAAAAGCTCTTACTCAAACGCTCTTGCTGTGGTCCCCCTCTATCGACACGTTCCGACTCGTTCACTGCACTTCCTCTCCCAACGCGGGATTTGCACTTCAACAATCTCGCCTTGACCCCAAAAAATCTGCAAACCCTACCTAGCTCGGAACCACAAAAATGTCTGAGCCGATCCGCAATAAGAGAGAGGCGGCAGTAGCACCGTAAGTTTTTACTCTTCTGGCATACACTCACCATATCCATATCACATCTGTCAACATGTCGCTACGACCAAAGCCCGCTGATGACGGTCTCAGAACCCCTCAAAACACCCCTCTCAACAATGCGCCTATCTCTTCGCGCGCCCAGCAGCCTGGTGTCAGCTCCATCAAGGAGGGTGAGTCAACAAGATGATGAACACGTTGCTTATATGGCATACTGACTTTCTTGACCAGAGGACTTTGACCGCGCTGCTGCTGCCTCCATCTTCGCCCAGAACCCAAAGCTCGTTTCCATGATGCAGAACAAGCTCGGTAGTCTTGTTGGCAAATCATCCGGTTACGTCGAGTCGCTCCCACCACAGGTCCGCAAGAGGGTTGCTGGCCTCAAGGGTGTCCAGAAGGAGCACGCCAAGCTCGAGGCAGAGTTCCAGGAAGAGGTTCTCGCTCTCGAGAAGAAGTTCTTTGCCAAGTACAGCCCTCTGTACGAGAAGCGTGCTGCCATCGTCAACGGAGAAGCCGAGCCAACCGAGGACGAGATCAAGCTTGGTGAGGAGGACGACGAGGAAGAGGATGACGACGAGGAGGGCGAGAAGGCCGAGGCCAACACTGATGAGTCTGCCGACGCCAAGGGTATCCCTGAATTCTGGTTGTCCGCCATGAAGAACTCTTCCCTTGCAGAGACCATCACCGACCGCGACGAGGATGCGCTCAGGCACCTCACCAACATCAAGATGGAGTACCTCGACAAGCCTGGATTCCGCCTCATCTTCGAATTCTCATCCAACGAGTTCTTCGACAACAAGGCTATCACCAAGACCTACTTTTACCAGGAGGAGAGCGGGTACGGCGGTGACTTTATCTACGACCACGCCGAGGGTGACAAGATCAACTGGAAGGACGGCAAGGACCTCACTGTCAAGGTCGAGAGCAAGAAGCAGAGGAATAAGAGTGAGTCGATCATCACAAGAAGCTCATTGACCATTCAGTGCTGACATGACTTTTACAGACACCAAGCAGACCCGTGTTGTCAAGAAGAGCGTTCCTACTCCTTCATTCTTCGACTTCTTCAACCCAGCCAAGCCTCCAACTGATGACGACGAGGAGATTGACGAGGATATCGAGGCCAAGCTCGAGCTTGACTACCAACTCGGTGAAGACATCAAGGAGAAGCTCATTCCACGTGCCATCGACTGGTTCACTGGTGAGGCTCTGCAATTCGAGAACGACTTCGAGGACGAGTTCGACGAGGATGAGTTTGAGGACGAGGACGACGAGGATGAGGAGGACCTCGATCGCGATGACGATGATGAAGAGGAGGAGTCAGATGAAGAGGTCAGTATCCCTTACTCAAGCCTTAGTAAACGACAGCTAACACGTAGAAGGGCGATGGCTCCAAGCCAAAGCAGGAGACTGCTGAGTGCAAGCAAAGCTAGATTACCCTTCCCATTGCTTTTGCATGTTACTTTTGCATTTCATGTTGCGCCACTCCCCAGCGAACATGTCTCATCCGATAGAACTTCTCACGGCCTCCTGTACATCAATTCTTCTGCCGTTAACCAGCCACGGCATAATCCCCAAGTCACGACACTCCTTGATCAGACGAATCACCATCATCAGTCGATCAGTTCCTGACTCAGCTCGGTGCTCTCTTGATGTCCTTTCGGCGTTGGATGTGATGATGAACTTGATCACTATTCGAAGCCCTGGAACCACCTCGTTGACCAGAGTTTCTTCCACCATATTACAGTATGAATAGTTCAGCTGAGGGACTAGCCAATGATCATTCTTTGGGAGGAGGTTTCTTGTGCAAGGCTTCATAGTTGATCGTATCACAAAACAATCACTCCAATCGCGCAATCACAAGCAAGTGTAATAATACGTGCAATTGTGTAGGTTCTTCGACTATGCGTGCTTCGTATGTTTCTACCGAGCATCAATGCACTGTCTGTCTTTGGAACAACAAAGCCACAGGCCCAGCCACGTTGAAGCACGCAAGGGCGGCAGGGGCGATCGAGGGGCACTTCTTCTACGGGTAAATTGTACCTCGCCGATCCTCGGACCGATCCCGCAATGCTGCAATCGCGTCATATTGCGGCCGTCCATTAATTAAAAAATCCCCAGTAGAGTCATAATCACACCATATTGTAGCAGAACATCTTGCTGTCGCACCATATCTTGCACAACAATTCGCCTTCAATCATTCGAACAGCAAACATGTCCGCCGCCAGAGAGATCCCAGTCAGAAATGGCAACAGTGAATTGTCCCGACAGGTCTCCAATTCATTCGACCGTTCCGCTGCCCTCCACTCGACCAGTCCGGTAGACGTCCGCTCTCCAGGAGGTTCAAGTTTCAGCGCTTCCAGGAATGCAACCAAGGCTCTGAAGCCTTTCCACACACAGGACATCAAGGTCTTGCTCCTCGAAAACGTGAACAAGTTGGGCCAGCAGATGCTCAAGGATCAAGGATACCAGGTGGAAGCGGTCAAGTCCTCGTTGCCAGAGGAGCAATTGATCGAGAAGATCAAGTTGGTGACATTTAGTGTGGCTTGGTAGATACTTACTGACGCACATATACAGGGATGTCCATGTCATTGGTATCCGCTCAAAGACCAAGTTGACCGCCAACGTTCTCTCGCACGCAAAGAACCTCATTGTCATTGGATGTTTCTGTATCGGTACCAACCAGGTCGACCTTCAGTATGCTGCCAACAATGGTATCTGCGTCTTCAACTCGCCGTTCTCGAACTCCAGATCGGTCGCCGAACTCGTCATTGCCGAGATCATTGCCCTTGCCAGACAGATGAGCGACAGAAGCATGGAGATGCACCAAGGAGTCTGGAACAAGGTTTCGGCAGGTTGCTGGGAAGTTCGTGGAAAGACGCTGGGTATCATCGGATACGGCCATATCGGAAACCAGTTGTCTGTCTTGGCCGAGGCCATGGGCATGAAGGTCATCTACTACGACGTCATCTCGCTCATGAGCATGGGTACCGCACGCCAAATGCCAACACTGGATGCGCTTCTGGAGGCTGCAGATTTTGTCACTCTCCACGTTCCAGAGATCCCAGAGACCAAGAAGATGATCAGTGTTCATCAGCTCGAGAAGATGCGTCAAGGAAGCTATTTGATCAACGCATCAAGAGGAACCGTCGTAGACATACCAGCATTGGTCAATGCCATGAGATCTGGAAAGCTTGCTGGAGCGGCACTCGATGTATACCCATCTGAGCCGGGCGGAAACGGACCCTACTTTGACAACAGCTTGAACAGCTGGGCCGAGGACCTTCGCAGCTTGAAGAACCTTATCCTCACTCCTCACATCGGTGGTAGCACAGAAGAGGCTCAGACTGCCATTGGTGTCGAGGTCGCAGAGGCCTTGACCAAGTATGTCAACGAGGGCACTACTCAAGGTGCCGTCAACATGCCAGAAGTCTCTCTTCGTAGCTTGACCGCTGACCAACCAAACCACGTTCGCGTATGTACATCGTATGTTGTCCAGTTGGACCTCAGCTCACCACTCGCAGGTCATCTACATCCATCAAAACGTTCCCGGTGTATTGAAGAAGGTCAACGAGGTTTTGGGAGACCACAACGTCGACAAGCAGATGACCGACTCTCGCGGCGATGTCGCTTACCTGATGGCCGACATCAGCGATGTCAACAATAACCAGATCAAGGACCTTTATCAAAGCTTGGAAGATCTCGGTTCAAGAATCAGGACAAGAGTTCTGTACTAGATGTGCAATATTCAATGTATGGGTAATGGCATTCAACATGAGGGCAACGCAACTAGACGGCGAGCTCGATGCGTAGTATTTGTTTTCTAGATATCAAAAAGCGACATATCAATTCTCATGAAGCATTATTCAATTTTCTGGTGATAGACTTTTCTCCGCGAAAAGTCAAAACATGAAACTTGTGGCTCACAATACTGATCGGGGTGTATGAACCAGGTATAACAAACACGACCGGACGGCGCATTTACTGGGCCTTGTAGAATTCATCGTGATAAAGGCCACCGTGTCTTCGTGGGAAGTCGCGCTTTGTTCACGCGTGCGCGAGCAGACGATGAGCAGCGAATGTATACGCGGGGATGGCCGTTGAAATTACCTGTAATAAGTAGGTACATGAGTAAACAAAACCAAAAGCCGAGGACGTGCAGCGCACAAGTCCCATTGCACGTACAGGTCCTGGACAGCTGCATGACCAGGTCTATCTCGACAGCCAAATTACAAAGCATGGTGATATACTATTGGTAGGATCAAAATAAGACAGTGGATGCGTGTGTACAGTAGCCAGTGATAGTGTGATACACGGTCCAGTCTGCCAGGGCCCCCAAGTTTCGAGGCCCCAGCTGCAGCCGTCCCGCAGCACAGCGCATAGATCACCCGTGATCGCGACCCCTGTTTGCTGGACAGTGGACACCCGTAAAGCAACAGTACAGTGCAGACCACCACACGATTATTGTTCGCCGACGCTACTACACAATCTCTCCATAGCCATTCCAACGGCCGAAGTTTGGGCCTCCCTTACGCATACTGTTCGGCCTCACGTTCCTTTTTCCGATTCATCAAGCAGAGCTGCTACTCTACCTTACGCATTGGACTGTCTGTCCTTGGATTTTGGATGGCAGCCCGCCTATAGTCCGCGGCGGATACATCAGCGCCATAACAACAACAACACATCACCCACACGACCATGGCTGCCACATACGATGTCGGCACGAGGGCCTGGCAGCCCGACCCTACCGAGGGCTGGGTTGCTTCGGAGGTCGAGCAAAAGACTGTTGATGGTGACAAGGTCAAGCTGGTCTTCCAGCTGGCCAATGGAGAGGTGTGTCGCATTGGACAAGCAAGATGATATCAGTGTTGGATGCTGATTATTCGTGAACACAGTCCAAGACGATAGAGACGACAATAGCAGCGCTCCAAGATGACAACAACTCGACACTCCCTCCTTTGATGAATCCTACCATGCTCGAAGCTAGCGATGACCTTACGAATCTGTCTCATCTTAACGAACCTGCTGGTACGCGCACAATACCGGGTGATTGGATGGCCAATACGACTGACACCTTATCCAGTACTGCAAGCCATCAAGTTACGATATGCCCAGAAAGAGATCTACACATACAGTGGTATTGTTCTGATTGCGACCAATCCATTTGCAAGAGTCGACTCGCTCTATGTCCCTGGTATGGTACAGGTCTATGCCGGAAAGCAAAGAGCCTCACAAGCACCGCATCTGTTCGCCATTGCCGAAGAAGCATTCGCGTAAGATACCACCATTGGTGCGGACACGGGACACACAGGAACTAACAGAGTGTAGGGACATGTTGCGAGACGGCAAGAACCAGACCATCGTTGTGTCTGGTGAGTCTGGTGCTGGAAAGACCGTCAGTGCCAAATACATCATGCGCTACTTTGCAACGCGAGAGAACCCCGATCAACCTGGTCAACGGACCAAGGGACGCGCCGACACCATGAGCGAGACCGAAGAGCAGATTCTGGCTACTAACCCCATCATGGAAGCTTTCGGTAATGCAAAGACCACTCGCAACGACAACTCCTCGCGTTTTGGAAAGTACATTGAAATCATGTTTGACAAGAAGACCGACATCATTGGCGCAAAGATCAGGACATATTTGCTTGAGCGATCCAGACTGGTTTTTCAACCACTCAAGGAGAGAAACTACCACATCTTCTACCAGCTCGTTGCTGGAGCATCGGATGCCGAGCGGGAAGAGCTTGGACTTGTACCGGTGGAACACTTTGAGTTTATGAATCAGGGAGGAAATGCACAGATTGAAGGTGTTGACGATGCTGCCGAGTTCAAGGCCACTCGTGAGTCTCTCACAAGGATTGGTGTAACGCCGGCACAGCAAGCTTCCATCTGGCGCATTCTGGCAGCTCTTTTACACATTGGAAACATCAAGATCACTGCGACGCGCACCGACTCTCAGCTTTCCGGCGCCGAACCCTCACTCGTCAAGGCATGTGAGCTTCTCGGTATCAAGGCAGATGACTTTGCGAAATGGACCGTCAAGAAACAACTCATAACAAGAGGAGAGAAGATCATGTCCAACTTGACGCAACAGCAGGCTGTAGTCGTCCGAGATTCCGTCGCGAAGTACATCTACTCGAGCTTGTTCGATTGGTTGGTCGAGGTCATCAACGAGAGTTTAGCGAAACCAGAGATCCTCGAACATGTCCGGACATTCATTGGTGTCCTTGATATTTACGGTTTCGAGCATTTCACCAAAAACTCCTTTGAGCAGTTTTGTATCAACTATGCAAACGAAAAGTTGCAGCAAGAATTCAACCAGCACGTCTTCAAGCTCGAGCAAGAAGAATATGCCCGAGAAGAGATTGACTGGAAGTACATCGATTTCTCCGACAATCAGCCTTGCATCGACTTGATCGAGAACAAACTTGGTGTGTTAGCTTTGCTTGATGAAGAGTCTAGGTTACCTATGGGGTCAGACGAGTCTTTTGTCAACAAGCTTTACTCCAGTTTCGGCACCGACAAGAACAAGTTTTTCAAGAAGCCTCGTTTCGGCAAGTCTGCCTTTACCGTCTGCCACTATGCCATCGACGTCGCCTATGAATCGGACGGGTTCATCGAGAAGAACAGAGATACTGTCCCAGACGAACATCTCGAGGTTCTCCGCGCCACTACGAATCAATTCTTGGGTCAAGTCATCGAGACTGCAACGGCAGCCCGTGAGCGTGAAAACGCCGCGGCGCTGAGCAAGCCTTCTGTTGCGGCATCCGGTCCCGGCAAGCGTCCTGGTGCGGCGACAGCGAGGAAACCAACTCTTGGAGGCATCTTCAAGTCGTCGCTGATCGAGCTGATGTCCACCATCAATTCTACAGACGTTCACTACATCCGCTGTATCAAGCCCAACGAGGCCAAGGCAGCATGGCAATTTGAAGGCCCCATGGTCCTGAGTCAGTTGCGAGCTTGTGGTGTACTCGAGACAGTCAGAATTTCCTGTGCTGGGTACCCGACCAGGTGGACCTACGAAGAATTTGCCATGCGCTACTACATGCTCGTACCGTCGAGTCAATGGACTCCGGAGATTAGACAAATGGCAGATGCCATCCTTAGAAAGGCTCTTGGAGAAGCAAAGAACGACGGCACCGACAAGTACCAGCTAGGTTTGACCAAAATCTTCTTCCGCGCTGGTATGCTCGCTTTCCTGGAAGGACAGAGGACAGCTCGTCTCAACTCGGCTGCGATCATGATTCAAAAGAACTTGCGTGCCAAGTACTACCGCAGGAGATATCTCGAAACCATCGAGTCCATCCTCACGATACAAGCTCTCTTTCGAGGCGCCATCGCAAGAAAGCAGGCCCAAGAGGCGGTACGCGTTAGAGGCGCCACGACTATCCAGAGAGTCTGGCGAGGACAAAAGGAGCGCAAGAACTTCTTACAAATCCGCAACGATTTCGTCGTCTTTGAAGCGGCGGCCAAGGGCTGGCTCTGCAGAAAGAACATTCTAGACACCAGAGTCGGTAATGCTGCTCGTGTTATTCAAAGGAGCTGGAGGTCGAGACAATCACTCAAGACATGGAGAGAATATCGCAAGAAGATCGTCACCATCCAGAAGATGTGGAGGGGCAAGACGGCTAGAAAGGAGTACAAGGGCATGCGTGAAGAGGCGAGGGATCTCAAGCAGATCTCTTACAAGCTCGAGAATAAGGTCGTCGAACTTACGCAATCACTTGGTGCCATGCGTACCGAGAACAAGGCGCTCAAGGTCCAGGTCGAAGGTTACGAGAGTCAGCTCAAGCAATGGCGACAGAGGACACAGACACTGGAGACTCGTTCGAAAGAGTTGCAAGCTGAAGCTAATCAGGCGGGTATTCACGCTGCCAAGCTGTCTGCTCTCGAAGAGGAGATGGCTCGTCTCCAGACAAGCTATGACGAGTCCAGCACAAACATGCGCAAGTTGCAGGACGAGGAGAAGGCTCTTCGCGAGTCGTTGCGTCTGACAACTGATGAACTGGAACAGACGAGACGAGGCAAGAGCGCCTCTGATGGCGAGAAGATGTCTCTCAAGCAACAGTTGGCCGAGCTTCAAGATCAACTCGAACTTGCCAAACGCGCCGCACCTGTCAATGGCGAACTGTCCAACGGCAATGGCACAATAGAACGCGGCCTCGGCCAGGTTTCCGGCCTCATCAACCTCGTTTCTGCCAAGAAGCCCAAGCGAAGGAGCGCCCAGTTGGAGAAGATTGACACCGACAGATATAGTGGATCCTTCAACCCCCGACCAGTGTCAGTGGCTGTTCCCGGCAATATGCACCAACAATCCTTGTCTGGCTCCACGTTCAAGCCTGATCTCGATAACGTCGAGGCAGAGCTGGAGAACTTGCTCTCGGATGAGGATGGTCTCAACGAAGAGGTCAGTCTTGGTCTGATCAAGGGTCTCAGGATCCCAGCACCTGGAACCCAACCTCCACCAACCGACAAGGAGGTTCTGTTTCCAGCCTACCTCATCAACCTCGCAACTTCGGAGATGTGGAACAATGGCTTTGTCAAGGAGTCTGAACGTTTCTTGGCGAATGTCATGCAGTCTATCCAACAAGAAGTGATGCAGCATGACGGTGACGAGGCCATCAACCCTGGCGCTTTCTGGTTGTCCAACGTCCACGAGATGTTGTCATTTGTATTCCTTGCCGAAGATTGGTACGAAGCTCAGAAGACCGACAACTTTGAATATGACCGTCTGCTTGAGATTGTCAAGCATGATCTGGAGAGTCTCGAGTTCAACATCTACCATACCTGGATGAAGGTTCTCAAGAAGAAGCTTCACAAGATGATCATTCCAGCCATTATCGAATCGCAGTCACTGCCCGGTTTCGTTACGAGCGAGAACAACCGCTTCCTCGGCAAACTGCTACAAAGCAATCAAACCCCTGCTTTCAGCATGGACAACCTGCTCTCCCTCTTGAACAACGTCTTCAAAGCCATGAAGGCGTACTACCTCGAGGACTCCATCATCACTCAAACCATCACCGAGCTTCTCCGTCTTGTTGGCGTCACTGCCTTTAACGACTTGCTCATGCGTCGCAACTTCCTTTCCTGGAAGCGTGGTCTGCAGATCAACTACAACATAACCAGAATCGAAGAATGGTGCAAGAGTCACGACATGCCAGAAGGAACCCTCCAACTTGAACACCTGATGCAAGCGACCAAGCTGTTGCAGCTTAAGAAGGCGACACTGAACGACATTGAGATTATTCAGGATATTTGCTGGATGTAAGTACTCTCCTGCTTCCCCCACAATAAGTTACAGATACTAATATACCTTGAAGGCTCTCACCTAACCAGATCCAAAAACTCCTGAACCAATACCTTGTCGCCGACTACGAGCAGCCAATCAACGGCGAGATCATGAAAGCAGTTGCTTCGCGCGTCACCGACCCAAAGTCAGATCTCCTTCTCCTTCCTGCCGTCGACATGGAAGACAGCGGCCCTTATGAAATCGCCGAACCCCGAGTTATTACCGCATTGGAGACATACACTCCATCATGGCTGCAAACGCCGATCCTCAAGCGACTCGCAGAGATCGTCTCCGCGCAGGCCGTTATGCAGCAGCAAATGACCGGTGGTGCAGGCTTCGAAAATGGCGATGGAGACATCGGCGACAGCGTACTAGGATACGGGCAAGGAGAGGGAGAGCTCGACGGTCAAGGGGAACTACAGTTCGAGCCACACGAGGAAGAGTGGAATGGTCGTATGAACGGCGGAGCAAGGGAGCAGGAAGTTGCGTAGTGAGATGAGATGCATTGATCTAGCTTGCATGCGGAGGGCGTGATACCATTCTATACAGCGTTGGCTTCTTTTTCTTGTTACTGGGTTTGGAGTGGGCATGGCATATGAGATCCGAGACCTGAGTTAAGGGTCTCGAGATACTACCACACATGGCGCGGCTTGGGTTGGACTTCGATCTGGTTGCATTGCGTTGTATGTGATGGAACGAGGCTTAATTCGATTTGTACGATTGTCGTTCCCCCACTGTACACTACTGAAAGATCTCGTGCTGCGTTTTATTACTCCTGCCGTGAGGACGAATGGCTCGTGGAGATATCTATATATCCCGCTGGTATGCAATGACAACGTTGCAACCATGTGAAGGTGCTGTGTAGCACATCAGTACCCTGTTGCTGATGGCTGCAAATAAAAGAATAAATTTTCGGATCGGGTATCTAGCTATAACCAAATAATATCAATCATGAGGAGCAAGCACTGTTTACTCCTCAATCTTCTCCGCAACGGCCAGGAGTCGACTCGTGAAAGTCTTCCAGACCTCCTTTCCACCCTCGTCCTCGAGCTCCGAATTGTCGACTGTCTGGTGGTACTGCACAAATTCCTTGATCGCTTTTACGAGGACCCCCAGGTCTTGATCAGGCAGGTGCGACCGTATCAATGCCTTGGCAGATCGCTCCATGCACAGGTTCCCAAGGAAGACAGCTAGGTAGCCGTACCCTACATTGCTGCCTGACTGCGCTTCCAACTGCTCCTGGGTTTCTGCTTCCGCCGCAAGTATCTGGCCTTGGACGAAGATGGCGACAAGGTTTGGCAAGGCCTGTACTGAGCACGAGACTGCGTATTCGCGGACTCTGTTGCCGTATTCGGCCAAGTTGATAGCTAGGCCCAGGGCAAGCAACAGAGGATCCAGTCCGTCGGTGTGCTGTTTGTCAACGACAGAATGGAAGCCCGCTTCGATGCGTTCCAGTATCGCATGGATGGTGCCGTCGGCTGCAAAAACATCGCAGCTGGCGGGCTTATTGTTGGTGAGATTGAGGCATAATCGAAGCGTGAGCATCGACGCCTGTATCATGTTCGGATGCAGCAGGGTTGGTAAGTGTTGCGCCAAACTACCCAGTGCCGCAATATCGAACGAGCTACCTTCGAGAGTGTCGCCGGACCCGACCGATAACGACTCGATCTCTAGCAGCGACAGAGTCATCTCCAAGGTCAAGGTTCGATTCTCGTCTGTGGGATATGTAGGCAGGCTAGGGTCCTGATCAGGCGTCAAGATCCTAATCAAGTCCGCAACAGCCTCGCCATGGATCAAAGGGCTGCTTTGACCGAGCGACCGCAGCTTCGTAGCAAGTACTACGCCAGCCTTCAGCGCCACAACACTGCGTGTCATTGACTGTGGTGCTTCTGACCAGATCTTCTCCTGTCGAACCTCGTCGATGCAGTCCAGGAGCGTTTCCTGCAGCATTTTCGACATGTTGTAGTGCTTGTCCTTTGCCAAGGTTGCGATCTTAGTAGTGTCCGATGCGGCGTGAACCAGATACGCGAGAATGCCAGATTCGCACAGGTCTATTGTGCAATGACGAGGGAGGTCTGCTGCCAAATAGCGCATCAAGACAACACAGAGGATCGAATCTCCTATGTATTCAATGCCCGTCTTGGACCGGGCGACGTCTCGGCATTCTCGAACCAGGACGCGATCAAACCCGCACTCCACGAATTGCGCTGCAAAGACCTTGTCTTGAAACCTGTTACTCAAGTCCATCAACGCACTTCTCCGTCGTGACCAGCCAGATCGAGCGTGAAATTTGACGTCGTCCAAGAGTGCGCTCACGTCATCTCTGAACCGTTTCTTGGACCCGGCGGCGCGCAACTCATGTATGCTCCTGATGTTTTGGGACGTGTCATCTTCCGACTCTTGCGCGTCAAACGCGTTCTTGGATCTGGCGGAAGGTTTGGGCGTATCAGATTCCAGTGGAATCAACAGTCCCTCTTCAAAAGTAGCATCCTGAAGATAAGACCTTGATTCTCCATAAGTGCGCCGAAGAGCGGATGGCCCACTCTCTTGTTGAGAATTGTATTGTGAATTTGTCAGAGCACTAGCCTGTCGCGATAAGCCTTTTCTTGGTTGCAACTGGACGGCAGACTTAGGAGGATTATCTAACGCATTGATGCGGTCCTCGAATGACATGGTGTCCTCGTCGGATTCGCCCTCATCGTCGTTCATCGGGGTTTGCCCCTGCTTCAGTCTGTCCACTAGGCGACTCCCCTGTCCTTGAGTTTGCGGTCTGCGACCAGGTGGGGTCGAAACTTTGTGCTCTACTACTACGGACACATCCTGGTCCGGTACCGACGCTCGTGGAGTTTCCTCGTTGTCGTCTGCAGGATCCGACGAGAGCAGCTGACTCCAGAGATCTTGCTGCTTCGGTGTTTGAGAGATGCTTCTGGTCAAGGGCGTACGCTTTGCAGACTTGACGTTTGCGGGAGTCACTGGTTCGATAATGTTTCGATCTGGCGTTTGCCTTTTGAAAGGTCGACCGGCATTCGATTGTTCCTGAGGCCTCTTCTGACGCCGAGCAGGTACAGCGGAGGTTCGTGCTGGTATTTCTAGGGTATCTGTTTTCTTTTTGGGACTCTGCTGGCGAGTCCGGTTCTTGATGGAAGTTGGCGGTACGACGGGGCTTATTTCCTTCTCGGGACTCTGCTGCAGTTTCCGGGTTTCGATCGTTGCTTGTGGTGCAAGAGGTTTCGATTCCATGCGGTTGCTGTCTTGTACATCGTCCTTGGGCGATTCAACATTGCGTTGCTCTTCTTGCTGGGCTTTCCTCTCCAGGTAGTTCCCCAGATCCGATGCTCTCGGCACGCCCCTCAGTTTGGGATCGCGGTGTATTTTTGCTTTGGGACTAGTGTACGCTTTCGTGTCCGCTTTCGTGGTTGAGGCGCCCTCTTTTGCAGGGGAGTGGACATCTTTTTTGTCCTTCGCCGGGGCTTTTCGCGTGAGTTTCTTGGTCGCAGGTACGTGGGTCTTCCGTAGCTCTTCGTCTGAATCAGGTATGTCAAACACATCGTCCGGCGCAAGCACTGTCGGCTCGTCTTCCTGCGCTGAACGGTCGATACCCTTCGGAATGGGTATTGTCTGAGCTAGGAAAGTGGTATCCGACTTCTTCGCAGGCTTAAACCGTCCGGCCTTTCCGTATGTAAATCCTCTCTTCGGTCGTTGGCTCTCCGAAGAAGGAGAGTACCCGAAAATTGTGGACATGGTGTATCAGCGGCCTCTGATCGGCCGAGTGACTTTCAGCGCATAAATTGTGTGTTGAAGAGGCGCATTGACTGGGGGTCGCTAGTTGTACGCGATTTCGAAAGTAGGATGAGGCGATATTGACCGGGGATTATCGCGCCGAGTGATCGAGAAGGTGGGATGAGACGCGTCTTGCGGTGAGGAGTGTTCGAAAGCTGGCGCAACCGAGTGTTCGATTGAGGAGTGAAGAGCAAACAACTGTGAGGGTGAGATGAGTTCAGTATTAACCAAGATGTGAGAAGTAAGAGTATAAGATGTTATGCGCTTCGTTTGTACATGAAAATGGCAGCAAAACTTTGGAGCATCAGGTACGAGGGTCAACACGGATACGGAAACGGCGTCATCGCGCGTGAAAGTCTGGGATCCTTGGCTCAGGGTCCGGTTCTTATCTTATCTCGAAGGTCGCGTGCCTGCTCAAGGTATGTGGACCCGACCTCTACTTTACCTCCAGGAACCAAACTCGGCCCGGATCAGATCAGCTTCATTTGCTCGTGCAAACAACCAATTTACTCCGTTTCTGTCACCCGGAGTGCTTGAATTTCATATTTTACACGAATTTCCATTCGAACAGCGCAATAGAAATGACGGCGCAAGACTCCAAAGCTCCGTCTCAGTCTCTTGGACCAGACTACAGACCAGAAGAGAAGAAGCCTTCGGCGACAGTATCAAAGACGGTTGACTACGACAATGTCAATGTACTGCCTCAGACACCGCAACTAATAGCTCTTCTGACGTATGTCATCTGACTCTACCAAGCTCCATCGCCTGACATCTATCCCACAGCATGATTCGCGACAAGAACACAAAACGAGCCGACTTTATCTTCTACTCAAATCGCATCATCCGCTTGCTTGTCGAGGAGGGATTGAACCACTTGCCTACACACCCGAAACACATTACGACTCCTGTCGGACGACCATACGCCGGTGTGCAGTTCGAGGGCCAGATCTGTGGTGTCAGTATCATGAGAGCAGGAGAGGCCATGGAGCAAGGTTTACGTGAATGCTGCAGGAGCGTGCGGATAGGAAAGATCTTGATTCAAAGAGACGAGGAGACAAGCAAGCCGAAGTTGTTCTATGACAAACTGCCGGAAGACATCAAAGACAGATGGGTGCTTTTGCTCGATCCAATGTTGGCGACTGGTAGGCAGTGCCCAAGACGAATCGATACGGAAGCCGGACTAACAATACAATAGGAGGTTCAGCGCTCATGGCGGTAGATGTGCTGATGTCAAGAGGTGTGCCCGAGGAGAGGATACTGTTCCTCAACCTCATCAGCAGCCCTCAGGGAGCCGAGAACTTTGCCAAGAGGTTTCCGAAGTTGAGGGTGGTGACCGCTTTTATTGACGAGGGACTTGACGAGAAGAAGTTTGTCGATACTGAACGTCTTTGCGAACAGCTGCTGACAGATATTGTAGTTACATTGTCCCAGGACTTGGCGACTTTGGCGACCGATTCTACACCATGTGATACGACCCAGATAGAGAAAGAGATACACAATATGAAGTATCAGATTCCGAGTACCCTGGGTAAGCCATCTTCAGGCTATGATGATGATTGTTCCTGCTGTATTTGGTTTCTGGGGTGACCCTGCCGACGCATCACGAATAAAGTACTTCAGCTGGAAATCAAGCATAGAGAATGCTTTTATTTCAGTTTTTCGGAAATCTGCCTCCGGCCTGCTCGTGGTATCATGTGTATGCGCCAATCCATGCTTGCCTGGTGATTACCCCCGCACGCCGTCAATCAACCCTTTGGGTACCTTTTCCACCCCACGTACGATGCCATAAAAAACTCGATTCGATGTACCCGAGGCGTCACTCAATCACTGCCATACTCGGCCTCGCCATCCAGTTCATCATTCTCGACGAATCCATCTCCCTCGTCGCCGTAGCCTTCCTCCTCATCTTCTTTTCTCGCTTGCACCTTCCTCGCAGGACCTCCCGTCTCGACGCGTGTCTGTGTTCTCTGTGTCCTCCTCGCTCCGTCTGCAGCCTCTTTGGCGACAGCGTCGCATGCATCGATCCAGTCCGAGTACACGTCGACAGGTGCGCTGAGGTAGTTGATTCCGGTCTGGTATGACTGGCCGCATACTTTGCAGGCTAATTCGCCAGTGTTTGACTTCTTGTCGAGCTTGACTGTGACACTGTTTTCGTGGTTGCAGAAGAGGCACTGAAACGATGTCGCCAGTGGTTCGCGCTTTTTTGGCCCTTGCGGTTTGCTGCTTGACTTGCGCTTTCCCATTTTGTGCGGTTTTGAAGTTACGTGCTAATGGGACTGGTGTCCTTTTGTTTCCGAGTACTGTCCTGAGAACCTTTGGTGTGAGGTGTTGTGAGAGATCTGTGAGTGGTCGCGATTTTTCAATCGCAAGTCCACGGCAGGCGTGCGGTCCATGTCATTTTGCGACCGAACTGCAATAATGGTCAGAGCGTTCGAGTTCAGAACATTCCGGGGAAGGTGGGGCAGCAATCGGAAAGTCGGAGAATCGGAGAGTCGGGAATCCCCTATCGTGACTTCCCCCGCTATCTATGTTATGCGGGTATTGTCGGCGCCATATTAGGTAAATACGTTGAACAATTGGAGTCATGAAGACATATCAGACGCACGTGCTGTGAGACACGATTGGTGATGAGTTCTACAAACGAGTACGACGTCGTGGTAATCAAAGAGTTCTTCAAGTTCCTTCTCCTTGCTGGCATTCTGGGCATTGTCGCGTTCGGTACAGCATTACCCGAACGTAGACTATTCGCGACTCAGCGCTGATATACTACTCCGAAGCGTATACATTCCCGCAAACAGCTGTCACAGTCATTGAGAGCTTGAAAGCCAAGAAGCATTCGGACCTCTTCTTATCTACCGACATGTCGTCCGATTCCAGGGTACTCGCGGACATCTTGTCAAGTCTCAAGTCGTTACAGCAGGAGAATGCAACTCTCGCGGCTACAGTCGATGCCATCAGCGGTAAAGTCAATGTCCTCGCTGGAGTAAAGCAAACTCAAGATGGAGCGAATGGAACCAAAGATTCGCCCGCTCCTAAACCAATGCCAAAAGTGTACACACCCACGTCGAGTACGGACAACCTTGGAGGTGCTGCATTGTCAACTCCGAATGGATCTCAGTCGATATCGCCACCTCCTGAAGGTGGACGAAGGGGTAGCATCACATCCAAGATCATCCTTACTTCTTACCCAGGACAAGCTGGTGTTGATCCATTGCCCATGAGTTGGGGAGCCAAAGACCCGGCTCAGCGTGGTCCGGTAGTGGTTTCGCGAAACACCAACACGATAAGAAGGCGAAACGGTAAGCAAGCGGGAACCAGCTCTGATTGTAACAGACAATTGACTCACACCATATCGCAGCACTTGGTGCACACGGAGGCTCTTACTCAATCTATCATGCCCTCGCTGTGGCAAGCAAGAACATCAACATCGAGCACAAGCCAGACTTTACAAACACAGAACCCGCGGCCAACATTGGACCATTTCCAGCGTGGTCAGACCCGAAGAAGATTGTCGCCATGGATCCTCTGGGCCATCTCGCTCCCTGGCTGTTCAAGGAGTATATTGACAAAGACGGCGTAGAGATCAGACCTACCATCGCAGTGACCAAAGCACACATGAAGCTTCCGGAGCTCGAAGAAAGCGTACGCAAAGGACGTCTCGTACCAGACGGCCAGATCTGTATAAATGAGACGGGCGAATTAGCAGTCACAAAATTCGCCGTCGAACCGGTTTGGTACCTTCCTGGAATAGCAGAGCGGTTCGGAATCGACGAAGCCACGCTGCGCAGATCACTTTTCGAGCAGACAGGAGGCTCGTACCCAGAACTAATCACACGAGGCGACATCAAGCTCTTCCTCCCACCGATTGGTGGTCTCACGGTCTACTGCTTCGGCGACCCGGCGAAGATGTCTGATACCAGTGTACGTCTCGCCCTTCGCGTCCACGATGAGTGCAACGGCAGCGATGTCTTTGGCTCCGACATCTGCACTTGCCGACCATACCTCATCTTTGGAATTGAGGAAGCGGTCAAGGAGGCTCAAAAAGGAGGCAGTGGTGTTGTCATCTACTTCCGCAAAGAGGGTCGTGCTTTAGGCGAGGTTACCAAATATCTGGTCTACAATGCGCGAAAGCGTGGTTCAGACAAGGCGAGCGAGTACTTTCAGCGCACGGAGAACATCGCTGGTGTCAAGGATATGAGGTTCCAGGCGTTGATGCCGGATATTCTGCACTGGCTGGGTATTCAGAAGATTGATCGCATGCTGAGCATGTCCAAGTGGGTCACATGTTGACCTAAGTTTGGAGAGGTGCTAATGATGAACAGCATGAAACACGATGCTATCGTCGAGCAAGGAATTCCGATTCATGAGCGGGTCGAGATTCCGGAGGACATGATTCCAGCGGACAGCAGAGTCGAGATCGATGCGAAGATCCACGCGGGTTACTGTGAGTGCGCTCGCCGACAAGGGCGTAGTGCAACGTCTTTACTGACTCTTTCGACAGTCACCAAGGGAGCGATTATGACGATGGAAGAGCTGTCCAATGTCCACGGTCGGGCTTGGGACGACGTCGATGTGAGTACCGCGACAGTCCTACGTCGTCAAACGGCCATGCAGGATGGCGATCGTGATTACAGTGCTAACTGATATGCAGCATTAAGGATAACAGCGTAACGTGTTCTGTGCCATTCCAGGCGGACGAGTTCGGTGCAGCATAGCATTTCTTTTTTTTGTCGTTTCTTCCCATGGACGGCGTGCTAGGAGCATTACTAGAATTGTCTATTCATATATCAGGAGTCGACAACAAATATTTCAGCAACCAGACAGTCTCGTGGCTTTTGTTAGCATCGACTAGCAGTCGTTCGATGCATGCTGTCAAGCAGCCGTCCGTGGTGGATTGATTGCACATGATTCGATTTTGCCTATTCTTGGTCCGTCATGCAGATTGCAGGCTACGGTAAGCTCACGTGGGCATTGTCAGGACCAGAGGTTCACTCCGCGGGCCGCTCCCCGCTGCAAGATGCCGCTGATTCTGTTTGTTGATCACTCGGTGCGTGACATGGTGGAAGAGAGGCCTGTTCGTCTGCCTTTGTCGGTTCTGAATGTGATATTCAGGAGGCGCGGGGGCAGGATGTTGTATACGTTCATCCTTCGCTATCACAATAGATTTGAGTCACACAATAGCCGACACCGGTTGTTGCTGTGAATACAACTGTCGCATGATCATGTCGCATTTGAAGTCGATTATTCGTGTTAGAGCGTGCAGCAGGCCACCCCGGCTAATGTCAGATTCACATGCTCCGGAGCGGCCGCCACCTATCACAAAGGCAAGCCAACCGATAGATTACTGCACCACGGTTCCGCTGGCCCCTCTTTGGGCATCCGTCACTCATCAGCCTTTGATTCCGTTTGGCGGAGAAAGTCGTGGCGCTAAGATGCATTTCGCTAAGAACCACGGCACATCCGCTTGCGAAAAGGCACTGTACATTTGTATCGTCGTACCTCCATTTGGGGTCTGGGCTGATTTTGGAGCGTGACACGACCTGAAAGGTGATTGCAGCTCAGCCATGTCAGGTCCTGCGATGTGCTGGCTCGAATCAGCTGAATTGAATCGTACACTGGTATACAGAAATACACGTGTACGACTCTAGCCTGACTGGGCTGTCGATCCAACACCAAGCCTGTGGAACCACATAGAAAATCGACCGAGTACTCGTACGCTTTCGACGGTTGGACTGTCTTTGTACCGTCTCCAATCAGCAGGCGGGCCTCGGAAGGATCAAAGATTGCCAAAGTTTTGGAGAACGTCGATCGGGCATCCTTGCGGCTCAAGTGGACGAATGGGGAGATCAACAGGTACATGCGACAAACAAGCCCCGAAAGTCATGACGGATCCATGGCGGCTCCGTTTGGAGAATGGAACAAAGCCATCAAGCCTCTCGAATCAGCTCTGTGTACAGGAACCTGGTTTGTTATTACTGCGCACAGTGTGTTCGCGCCCAGTTCGCTCCATGCAGGCTTCCGAGGGTCGTTTCGAGTACGAGTACGAGTACCACGGTAGCAATTTCTATCCCTAGTCAGTCGTCTTCACGGAGACGTGCGAGATTCGCGTACGAGTGCCTTTCTTCGCTCTGATGAGCTGTTCGTGTCATGTCGATTATGTTAGACCGTTGCTTTTTGCGTCATAGTGATTGGTTTTGACAAGGGCGGGAAATAATCTCGTGCCATGTTGGCCGTGCCCTGGTAATCGTCGACAAGATCGCGTTCTGTTCTGCGTGTACAAAGGTGACTTGACATCTCCCTTGCTTTCCTGCCCTGTCTGTCTGTCTGCCCGCTCGCTCGCTGAAGAATTGCCGCCTTCCCCCTCCCACAATCTGGATATCCAAATATCACGGCCGATCGTCTACGTGTTTTCCACCGTCTTTCTCCACTTGCCGCGAACCTTCTCTTGCAGACGGGATCTGTTGTCAGTTGTCACTGGATCTTCAGTGGGGACTGTACTCCACAGCGCGTTCGTTCTCAAGGAAACTATAATCGTCACCTATTCCTCATTGCCAGCCTCGCGAACTTTTGCGTTCCTCCGACTCTCACACGACACTCTGACACTTCGACAATTCGACCTCACCCAAGACTCCCTCGATAGACGCAGAGATATTCTCTTCCCCGAACCAAGCAATATCAGCTCAATAAGGTACACGACACCGATACTCACAATGCCGGCCCTCCGCAAGCGTCCTTCGATTACTCCGCCAATGCCGACACCACCAACACTGGACCGTCGCAACTCGAGCCCGTCAAGACAGCAATGTCCCGGCAATGCCACATCGATTCTGTCAAAGGTCGTCTCCATTGCACCTCCGAGGTCGACTCCGTCCCCACTGAGCAGTATTCCGTCATCACCAAACCCGAGTCTCTCGGAAGGCAAGGCGCAATGGGAAGCATTCAACCGTCGCAGTTCAGACAACAATCAAGGTATGCATTACCAAGTCACTTGCAGTGTTTTGCGAGCAATCACTGATGATCAGTCAACAGGCTACATCAGTTTTCCTGATTTCGACCGCGTTTGCTCGTCTTCGCGTTCATCGACGTCAACAATGTCAGACTACACGCCTTCGACCTGAGGCGAGTTGTACCCCTTCGGACCCACAGAACGATTGCACAGTATCACAATTATTATCCGTGGACGATGACGATGCCCTCGATGACCCGTCTTGTGTGGTCGACAACCGACCGATCAGCACACGACACAATATCCTGCTCATCACCATCTGGAGCCGTCTGATACATTGCTGACAACGACGACCCAAATGCAGAGGACGATGTCTTGTTACTACCGGATCGTCCTGTCAATCACCAGATCGGCAATCGTTGCACCACTCAATTTCGACAAACACGCCGCACTCGAGACTACCACTTATACCCACGAGAGCACAGATGGACCAGCTTCATAATTTCCGAAGCAGATGGCACCGCACAGCGATTACGCGAAACGAATACACACGACCCTTTTTCTACCAGATACCTTCACGACAGTCCAGCTTCAATTACGATACCCAGAGTTTCATTCCAATAATTCTCCAGACCCTAGTAGCTTCATATATGCTGTAGCACAGCTACTCATCCGATTGACTGTAGCCGACGTCCGCGTTCACTTTCGCCATGTCTACAAGAGCCCTCCTCATTCCTTCCGCAACGACCGCAATCTTTTCACCCTCCACTTTCCCGCTCAAGTTGCTAAAATCACACCTATCAACCCACTCACCAGGTCCATGCTGTAATACATTTCTTGCCCTTGCTCCGTCCTCACCCAAGATGCCCATACTTCCGTGCAGTGTCATCCTCTCCTTCTCACTACTGTAGACACCACGGTGCAGGATGTTGTTGTTGTAGAACACGACATCGCCAGCCTTCATCTTCACAACCACCTGGCCTTGCATCTCCTCCAAAGGGCCCGTTGCTCTTTCTGTCTCAGTCCTTGCCCGCTTGTGTGATCCCGGTACAACAACCAGACTCTCATCGTCAAATAAAGCCAAATTCCACTGCGCATGCCTCATCTCCTTCCGCAATATCGCCTCTTCTTCGCTTGCCGACGCCGAGGGCGGAACATCATCCCTGTGCCATCGCAGACTAAAATCCTCATCTGGCCGAACAAGCAGGTTGTACAGTTCCATAACCAAGTCGCTAGTCTTACACTCGAGCAATGCACATACGGTCGAGAGGATCAGAGGTGAAAAGTATGACGATGCGAAAATTTCAGATTGAGGTAGAGACGGGTTCATCAGATGTTGCACGCCCCAGATACCAGATGAAGGATCAGATGGCCAGGGCGGAAACGCCTTAGGAAGCGTACGGATATGTGGCCATTTCCCACTGCGAGCGAGCGACGCGCTGGAGAGGGCCACGGTGCGTAGTTTTGTCAGGTCCTCGTTAGACAGGGTCGACGGAAGTAAGACGTAGCCATGTTCGGCCAGTGCGGCTCGAAGAGCGGAGGGAGAGGATAGCTTCGCGGAGTCGGTCGTTGAGGCCATGATGTTTAGTAGTCGCCGCTACCTATACCAGAGCATCATGAGATCTGGTCGGTCTGGCATGAGATTTGGTCTTGTGACAAGGACAGAAGTCGCGTGAGCTGATGCCTGAGCTGAGCAAAGCTGAGCTATTCTTGGGGTAATGCGGGGAATCGAAACACTCGATCATTCATCTGGACACCACATCTTCACCAACCACAGCACTGCATTGTTTTCATCATCGACTGATTCCAGCATCAAACGAAGGAGTCATACACAACCACATACTGATATCAGGACAGACTTCGCTTCCTCCTTCCTCAAACGGTTAATTACCTATTTCTCCATTGCTGACGTCTCCAAAGTCCAAGCACGCGTCGACCCGGCGCTAACCCCGCTCTGAGTCCAGCCTCCTCCGTCATTGGTGAGATTTCCCCGCCAGATCGCGAATACTGTCGGGTCAAGCCTTCCATACTAGTGAAAGAGAACGCGGAGGCATCTGCATGGTATGAACTTGCTACAAAAGTTTCTCGCCAAAGGATTCCAAGACATCGTTACACAAGGTTCGAGATGGTGGGCTTGTGCTGGCGAGACTGAATTGCCATTTCTTCGCGACTTCCTTTGCTTCTTCTCTTTCCTTTACTCTCACGCCTACATATGGTTGGAATATATCAATATGATGGGACACGGAATTTGGCACAAGGCGCTTCTCGCGGCTTGCATTGTTAGCTACAACCCGACTATTGCTCAGCAGAATGGAGCAGACTTTTCCGTGCCTTCCACCTATACCAATTGGGATAACGATAATTGGGTACTCTCTACCGATCAGCTGATCCAAGGCCAGTACCAATCGAGAGCGCCTATGGGCAATGGGTAAGACGAACTCAATTGTTTCCCTGCTGTGATCGGATCTGATCAATTTTTCACAGCTACATTGGGTGTGCCCTTGGTGCCGCTGGACCATTCTTCGAAGCAGATGTCAACTTTACTGATCCCCACGGTGGTGATCTACCCATCAACGGATGGCCACTCTTCAATCCGCGACAGACATTTTGCACAGTCTCTGGTTTCTTCAACACACAGAAGAACACTACCGGCACAAACTTCCCAGCCCTCCTCGCGAACGGCGGCGAGAGTGTCATTGCCGGAATTCCAAACTGGCCCAATCTGATCCTGCAAGTCGGAGATGCCATTTTGAACGCTTCTGTCGCCAACAGCACCATCTCGAACTTCTACACCAGTCGATCACTCAAAAACGGTCTCATGCAATGGAACTACACATGGACACCGTCGAACGGCAACTCTATGGATATTGCTTACTCCATGTTCATGCACAGGTCAAAGCAGAATGTTGCAGCCATTCAATTGACCATCACGCCTCACGCATCATTCAATATGACCCTTACTGATCTCTTGGACGGAAGAGGTGCCGTCAGATCTGAAACTCACTCGACCGGCATGCTCGACAACAGTCCTACCATATTCTCTTCAGTCTCCCCGCATTGGCTTCCAAACATCACTGCTTGGATCTACTCTACAGTCATGACTGACCTTTCGAGCAATCTGACCAGATTCAACGCATCATCAGAGTACTATTCACCAAGTAACACTTCTACCATTGGACAGTCATGGATTCTGCCTCTGACCTCGGGAACCCCTGTCACAGTCACCAAATTCGTCGGAATTGCTTCCTCGGACGGTTTCACCGATCCACAAACGACTGCTCGCAATGCATCTTTCGATGCGGTTTCGGTCGGCTATGCTACTCTTTTCGCCGAGAGCGAGGCTGCCTGGTCAGAATTGCTCGACCCCGATCTAGTAGACGACTACACTGGCCCAGACGGATCACTTCCGGATGACAAGAACGTCGTGGACATGCAGATCATCAGCAAGGCGAATGCTCACTACCTGCTCCAGAACCTGCTGCCATCAAATCTCACCAACCTTGCCCATTGGTCCATCAGCGTCGGCGGTCTCCAGTCGGACTCTTACGCCGGTTTGATCTTCTGGGATGCAGATCTCTTCATGAGTCCAGGCGTTTCCATCGCTCACCCCAGCTACTCCTTGCAGATACCAAATTACCGTGCCATGCTCCAACCTCAGGCTGCAATTAATGCACAGCAGAATGGATTTTCCGATTCCGCTATCATATTTCCTTGGACAAGTGGACGATGGGGAAACTGTACCGGCACTGGTCCATGTACTGATTATCAATACCACATCAACAACGATATCTTTTTGGACAATCTTGTCTATTGGAGAATCACCGGTGATGACACTTGGTTCAGAGAAACTGGAGTGCCGATGAATACTGCTGTTTTGCAAATGTTTTCGGAGCTGGTCAAGTACAATTCGACCGTCGGCGGATACTCCATCAGCAACTTGACCGACCCAGACGAATATGCGAATCAGGTTCCCGATGGAGCCTACACTCTGGCATCCATTGCCCAGGACATTGATTACGCTCACCAATATGCGCAGCAATTCTCTGTTCAACTCGAATCGAACTTGTCAATGATTGCTGCTGATCCAGCCCTGCCATTTGCGCCCTCTGGTATCTTGACTGAATACCTCGGGGCCAACAACACTGCAGTCATCAAGCAGGACGATGTCGATCTGATTAGTTATCCTCTTGGTTATTCCTCGCCCAACTACACCGAAGCGGATAAGCTGCAGTCCTTGGACTACTATTCTAACAAGCAATCACCTGACGGTCCAGCAATGACTTACAGTCTGTATTCGATCTCAGCGAATGCGCTCTCTCCTAGTGGTTGCTCAGCGTACACTTATGCTCTCAACGGATTCCAGCCATACACACGCGCTCCATGGTACCAATTCTCCGAGCAACAGGTTGACAACCCAAACATCAATGGTGGTACCAACCCAGCCTTCCCTTTCATGACTGGCGCTGGAGGCTGGCATCAAGTTGGACCTATGGGTTGGCTCGGTGCTCGCGTGACTGAAAGCCAGCTCGTTATTCAGCCCGCTCTGCCTCCTCAGATCCCACAGGTGTCGCTCAGAACCATCATCTTCGGAGGTGCTGCACTGAAGGCTACAATGAACTACACGCACACCACTTTGACCCGCGTTACCCCGCCGGCCTATCTGCTTCCGGCGAACAGCACCGGTCTTTACGCCAACAAATCCATGCCGTTTGCTGTAGGCTTCTCCCTCGAGACCGGCGTTAACATGACCATTTCCTTGGGCCAGACTTTGACGATTGAAAACCGCATGTACTTTTCTAACGTCACGACCCCAGGTAATCTGGTTCAGTGCTTGCCGATCTCCTCGACGACGTCAGCATATCAACAAGGCCAGTTCCCTCTCGCTGCAATTGATGGTGCCTCTTCGACCAGATGGCAACCCACCACTAGGAACGCATCCTCGCTGACCATAGACATGACATCGGTCGCACCACAACCCATCAGCGGCGTCTCCTTCGACTGGGGCTCGCGACCGGCGGCCTCTGCCAGAATCACGGTTTACAACTCCACCACCCCAGATTTCAATGTTTCCACAACGGAATCCACAGTCACCTTCTCGAACATCACGATCTCGTCGCCTTACAACCCCGAAACCGCCTCCATCATCCAGCCCTACGTCGGTAACATGTCCTTCTTCTCCCTCTCGACCCCCATCTACAGTGGCAACTACCTCACCTTGACTATTCAAGGGTGCCAGGAGAACGATACACTGGGTGCCACAGTCGCAGAGTTCAACCTATTCGGCGCCAATGGGACGAGTTTGCTAGGAGTTAACGGAACGGCGAGTGTCTCTACAGGTATGACCGGAGGTCGAAACATGAGCGTTGGTGTGAGCACTGTCAGTGCTAGTTCTACCATGGGCGCCGTAGGCGGTGTAGCTACAGCTGGCTTGACGGGAAGTAAGACGGGATCTCCTGTGGCTGTTAGTACGAGCTCGGGTGCTGAGAAAGTTGTGGGCGAGCAGGTTGGCTGGGCTATGGTCGTGGCTTTGGGAGTGCTAGGGGTTGTGTTTGCTGGACTCTGATCTGAGGTAGCATGAGGTAGATCGAGGTGGAAGATCAGAATGACGTAAAATATTATTGATGATCACTGCCACGGTCTTCCACCATGTGTGCGTATCATATCGTCGGCTGGGCGTGCTGAGAATACTGTTCTGTGGCTGTGTTTCTCCCACTTCGACGGTCCAGCACGACTTGGCGCTGAGAAGATATTTGCTGCAAACAAAGGCCTCGAATGGGTTGAGCACTGGGCAGTGTCGATTATTCGACTTCGCTTCGCGGTGAGTGAGGCATGGCGACGCCTGAGAGATGCACTGATGTAGTCGGTCATGGATGGAGTGACATTCGGCGATTCGACTCTACACACGTGGGTGCACGGCTTTGTCTCATAGGTCGACGTGAAGGACCTTCCACGTCGGCTTCTCCCGCCAAGCGGAGACCAAGCACCGCCATTGAACGTCTCCTCCCATCTCTGCAGCACTTTCGCCTATACCAAGTCCCCTAAACCTCTTGTCTGTCTCGTCCAAACGCCTACCAAGTCTGCCAAATTTCTTGACCTCAATTTTTCGACGGCACTGCTCCTGCCAGGCTCGCCCTTGGTGTACAATGTGCTCGCTTTCGCCGGGTGGCTGTGACTCTCGTCGCCAATCAACTGCTCAGAATTGACCACACTGTCGAATCCCGTCTGAATACAGTGAAGAATCCGAGGTAAGGCTCAGGTTGGTACAGCTCCACCGTTTGTCTTTCTGGAAGCAAAAATCTCTCTAACATGCTCATTACCATGACATAAATTACATGGCCTTCGCTCTCCTCTGATCTGCTCATCATCTTGTATTCATTGTTGTTTTCTATTAATTCGACAATCGTTCGGGAGTACTCGCCAACATGCCGTACCTTCACCAGTTTGATTATATCTTCGCCATCGGCACCCTTTTCGCATTCCTCGATGCATTCAACAACGGTGCTAGTAAGTACAACCGCCTCTGCCTTCACCTCTGCCGCGCGAGCTCCCCCAGTACGCTTCTGACGCCCCCACAGACGATGTCGCAAATTCATGGGCCACCAGTGTCTCCTCCAGGTCCATCTCCTACAGATGGGCCATGATCCTAGCTACCATCTTTGAGCTTCTAGGAGCCATCACTGTCGGTGCAAGAACCGCAGACACCATCAAGAATGGTATTATCCCCAACGCGGCCTTCCGCGGCAACGCTGGTGTTCAGATGCTCGCCTTCGCATGCGCTCTTGCCGCTGCATCCTCTTGGGTAATGTGGTGTACGAGGCACTCCGCCCACGTCTCATCCACCTACTCTCTCATCTCGGCTGTCGCTGGTGTCGGTGTAGCTACCGTCGGTGCCGGCCAAGTTCAGTGGGGATGGTACGGTGGAAAGGGTCTTGGTGCCATCTTCGCAGGTCTCTTCATGGCTCCAGCTATCGCTGCCGGTTTCGCTGGGGTCATCTTCATGCTGATCAAAGTTGTTGTTCACATGCGCAAGAACCCGGCTCCTGTCGCCGTATACACCTCTCCATTCTGGTTCCTCATCGCCGGAACCATCTGCACACTCTCCATCGTCTACAAGGGTTCTCCAAAGCTTGGCTTGAACAAGAAGCCAACCTGGTATATCGTCGCTGTCACCCTTGGCACAGGTTTCGGCGTCGCCGCTCTGTCCGCGATCTTCTTCGTCCCATACCTGCACAGCAAGATCATCAAGAAGGACAACTCTCTCAGGCCATGGCATATTCTCATGGGACCAGCCCTCTGGTTCCGGCCGACGCCTGCTGCCGCTGAGGCCGCCGTCGTTCCAAACTATGCTGTCATCCAGGAAGAGCCAGAAGACCTATACTCGTCGTCCCCCTCCGTCGATGTGAAGGACCTCAGCGACGACGAGAAGAACGCTGCTGCTGTCGCCACATCCGCAAGAAGGACCAGCATCGACCATCAACTCAGTTACGCCGAGCTCCGCGAGCAGAGCGATGCCAAGCTCAAGGCTAAGCTCATCACCGGCCGCGGTCCAATGGGTTGGGCCCTTCGGTTCCTTCGCGACCACCCAATGGGTGCTGGTCGCATCTACGAACTCCACAACCTCAAGGCTTTCATCATCCGTCTTCCTGCCGTCATCACCACTGGTCTCCTCTACGGTATGCACTACGACATTCACGCCGCTCAGATCGGTATCGCCGGTACTCCAGACGGTGATCGCATGAAGAGCGTTTACTCCCATGCTACCATGTACACCAACGAGTCTGAGTACACCTACTCTTTCGTCCAGGTCCTCACCGCTTGCACTGCTTCTTTCGCTCACGGTGCCAACGACATTGGAAACTCTGTCGGTCCATGGGCTGTTCTTTACGGCGTGTGGTCCACTGGCAAGACTACTGCTTCCAAGGCACCTGTTCCCCTTTGGCAAATTGCTGTTCTTGCTCTCTTCCTTATCATCGGTTTCGTCACTTACGGTTACAACATCATGAGAGGTAAGCTGTTTCTCAACATTGATGTAATCAACAATTGCTAACACAATTTGACAGTCATGGGTAACAAGATCACATATCACTCTCCATCCAGAGGTTGCTCTATGGAGATGGGTGCTGCCATCACCGTCCTCGTCTTCTCTCAATTCGCGCTCCCAGTCTCCACCTCGATGTGTATCACTGGTGCCACCATCGGTGTTGGTCTCTGTAACGGTACCTACAAGGCCGTCAACTGGCAGCGTGTCAGCTTGCTCGTCTTCTCCTGGATCATGACCATCCCTGTCGCCGGTACCCTTGCTGGCTGCTTGATGGGTCTTTTCCTCAATGCACCCCACTGGGTATAAGTTGGATGAGTGTGGTCAACATTTTACCGGGGTTATTTGCACTGATTCTATCTACCATGCAGCTGTGGTGCCCGCGTTGTATTGGGAATATCACAATCGTTGAGATCTAGACCTGTTTTTCGATAGCTAATAGTATTGACTTTTACACAACGACATGATCGAAGTGCAGAACCCCCGCAGTTGTGCTGGCTCGCGATTGACATACAACGCCAGATTCAGGCTTTTTACGACAACTGTGTATAACATCAGTCGTGTGTTATTCAACGCACAGCTATTGTAATTATTCAAACTAGTTGCTAGTTCTCCTTAGACACAAGATCAATCCGCGAGATCACCAATGAGACTAAAAGTAGTTTTTTCACGCGTGAGCGAAGAATTCATCCAACGGCAAAGTATCATACAGCATATATGGATCCGAACTCGACCACGTCCGGCGCACTATCCTGACGCTTTCGGACCTAGACGGGGACAGCGCAGCCGAAAGACGTGGCGACGGTACCACCATCACCAAACTGAGCAATCAGTCCCTCGATAGCAGCCCATGTTCCCATGCCAGAGGCAGCCAAACCGCCACAGACGTAAAGCATGACAGGTACAGTGATATACCAAGACTTGACAAAACCGCGGGTCCATCTCTTCATACCACTGTCATGTCTCGTGGTGACACCAGTGACTGGATCGAATCCCTCGCCTGGTAGCGCTGCGGCCTCCTGGATCTTGTAGCCGACATAGATCATGCCAGGGAAACTGTAGGTAAAGTTCAGACTGAAAATACCTCCAGTGAAACCGACGAGACCGTTGAGGTTAGGCACACCAGCAGCGACGACGAAGGCGATAATCCAATAGACGGGACCGAGGCCGAGCCAGAGCCACTTGCCCTTCGTGGTGGTGATAGGTGGGCAGTGGAGAATCTCCTCAAAGACTTCGCGGTACACAGTTTTCATGCCGACGTTGAAGTATAAGAAAATGGCAATGAAACCGGTGAGCAGAGTCAGTACATTGGCGACCACCTGCAACTGAAGAGGTTGGATGACTTGAGTGATGTTGGAAGCCGAGTATTGTCCATAGAACGAGTAGACAAAGGCTCCGAAAAAGATGTAGACGACACAGATAAAGACCTGAGCCATGAAAATACCTTTCCAGAAGTCCCAAGGATGGCGCATCTCCGAGAGGAAGGCGACGAAGAGAAGGGCACCGGAATAAGCGTAAACCATAGAGTCGACGGCATTGAATTGGGCCGAAAACTCATTGGCCGACTGCTGCTGATAAGCGCTGGGAGGTGGTCCAGCGAATGTTACAATGCCTCCTTGGGTCTTTATCAAAGTAGATGCGTTGATGACCGAGTAGTCGGGGGCGTATTTGGCAGCCGCGACACAACTATACACATGTTAGGCTCTGCTCTCCCATGTAACAAGTGCGCTGACACAAGGGTACTCACATCATGACAAAGGTGACGACGTTTAGCCATACAGAGGCGTTGCAGAGCCATCCGAGCTTTTGCAAACTGCGAATACTTCCAACAAACATTCCAATCGCCATGACAATGATCATGCAGGCGACGAAGCAGATGGAGTTGTTTGCCAGTTGGGCGATGATTTGAGCGTTGGCCAGGACCAAGACAGCGACAGTAAGGAACTGCTGGAGGGATTGTGCCGCGTTGATGAAATGTCGAGACTTGGGGCCAAAGAGACGGAAGAACGGGTCACCGAAGGAGACCATTGGGTAGCGAGAGGAGTCAAGGCCCATGAAGACACGCCAGATTGCCCATCCACTGAAACCAGCGGCGATACCGAAGATGATGTAGAGAGCGACACCAGGGCCATAACCCATCGAGGAAAAGACAAATGGAGCACTGGACCAGCCCAAGATATCCGTGGTGACCAAGAAGAAAATGGTTCCCCAGCCAGCGGTTCTCAAGGCGCGAGACGCTTGTCTCCATTCCGAGTCGTTCGCATCCTGGGAAGCGACAGCGGTGACTTCGCCTTGAGTACCGGTTGCCTTGTCGTCATGTGCGGAAGTGTCCTCGCTCAAAGTTGTGGAGTGCGTGACGGCTCCAGAGTTCTTGCCGGAAGAGAAGCGGTCTTTCAAAAGTGACAACGCTGTGGTCTTGCCTCGGCCCGCGAGATAACGACGGTTGTCTTCATCCTCCATCTGACGCTCAATACCTGCCCAGTAGCGGTATTCCTCGAAACTGACGCCGGGAAGCGTGCGGGCTTCCATTCCGTACTTGCGCTGGGCGACTCCACCTGCGAGACCTGTCTTTTCCGGCGAGTAGGCCTCGAGCACGGGCGGTGTTGGGTGGGTGATACCCATGTTGTTGAAGGCCGCCATGATAGCTGCTGCGTGTTACGGGATAGCAAGAGAATACCAACGATGATCAATGGGGGGAAAAGCGCTCAAGGGTGGGCATGAGCATGGCTATAACAGCACATGCGGCCACGCCGGTGTCAAAGTCAATCATAATTGCCTTTTGGCGCAATCTGGCGACAGTATCTCCCACCTTCCGAAAGAGTGCTGATCAGTTCTGGCGTTATCATAGCTACGAACGATGTGACCCTACTGTGGCTACAACATCGTTCGAGAAAGCAAAGCCACCAGAGTGCAGATACGCGATAAGAAGCTAACGGCCGAGTCAGGCGGCATAGGCGAACACGAGGATACGGTTTGCTCGAGACGAGACGAGTCGAGAGAAAACGCGAGCGATCAATGAGGTTGGTTTCAGTGTGGCTGCTGTTCGTTGAAGCTTGAGGTCGGCAGAGATAGAGGGAAAGATAAGCACCTTCCCGATTGATGCGTGCGGAAGGACGCTAGGACTCGACAGTGAGACCACAGGTCCGTCAATCTCTCGGCCTGGACTTGGCTGTAACGTTCCCCGACGGCCAAACCACAGAGATTGGCAGTGAGTTGAGAAGGTTTATCAGCAAAACCCGGGGGAAGACGTGGAAATTAGCTTGCCGCGGGAGTCCGCTTGACGCGTGGGAGCCGGTAACCGCGGCAAAGATAAGCACTCCTGCCGAAGTTTGTAGCGTGATGGTGGTGTCGCGTGCTCGTTTTCAGTCGCACGGCACCAAATTGGGAAGATAACCGAAGAGTGTTTTTAGCTTGAAGGCTCGCAGCTTGCGTGTTGCGCACGTAAGACAGGAGGGACACTGACGCGCCTATCTCAAGCAGTGCTCTCTACGGCTAATCACCTTGTCCTCGATTGGTTCACGAGCTCAACCTTTCTCGGACATTGGACACTCGTAGAATTGATCGATACAGAAGCGATAGGGGCGACCACCATGTACCGTCAGATGGGACATGAACTTGCACGCACAGATATCAACCGAGCTAGAAAAAGCATCAAATGAGCGAAGCTTTGATACGGAAAATACTTGGGGTGTTAAAATGTCGTACAGTACAAAGCTTAGCTCAGCCACTGAAGGTTCCTGTCAACCATGGCGTCCCTTCTCGGCGATCACCGTTCCCCATGATGATCCACATCAGTAGGTGTTGTAGGTCGATGCCGCGAAACCCGTCAGCCTATCACCTGGGGATGGCCTGAACTTTGGCTCCTTGTAGAACAGGTGTGCTTCCTTGCTCAGCGCTTCGACTTCACTAAAGGGAAACCTTTCGTGCTTGAACTTGGTCTGATCATAGACAGCTTGAGCATATTCTGGCGCGATGTTGTAGATCTGCGCGAGGTACTTCTTCGAGATGTCCACAAGGTTGACCTTGCCGAGCAGTCTGGCAGTGTTGTGGTGCAGGTTGTTGCGCTTCTCCTCCGACATGACACGGCGGTACAGCTCTCTTGGTTGGTCATACTCGCTGAGCTTGCCTTCATGGTAGTAGTGGCTCTTGCGGGACACAATATTGTCTGAAACCTTGTATGGGGCCTCGGCGGTGTCTGGGCGGAATTTGTGCACAAGACTGTTTGGGGTGTACTGCTTGTTACCGGCGTGGTTTGCATCGACTCGCATCATACCGTCAAAACTGACAGGGGCGAACGAGCGGGACATGAAAGGACAGTTGACTGGAATCTGGTGAAGGTTGACTCCGATACGATGGTATTGCGCATCGCGGTAGAAGAACATGCGGAACTGCAACAATGGGTCTGGCGAGTCTTCAATACCAGGTGGCATTGAGCCTGGTGAGAAGGCAGCCTGCTCAACATCGCGGTGGTAGTCCTCGGGGTTCTTGTTCAAGACGAGACGTCCGAATTCGTGCATCTGTGCGGAAGTCAGTAATGCGGATCACGGACGGAAAAGGCGTTGTGCTGTGACGGACCGGGAACTGTCCACGAGGCCAAACTTTGGTGACATCGAAGGGGTCGAAGCCGAGCTTCTCGGGGTCTGCATCTTCGGGCTGCATGATCTGAACCTTGGCTGTCCATTCAATCTCTTTACCTGACTCGATGGTGTCGTAGAGGTCTTCTTTGGAGTAGTCTGGGTTTTCACCACTGACGATGATGGCTTCGCGGTCGGTGAAGGTCTCTTGTCCCTCCTTGGCGATGAAGTGGTACTTGATGTAGACGAACTTGCCCTCCTTGTTCACCCTTGGAAGTGTCAGTGATGCGCACAACCGGATTGTCGATCTGATGACTTGACTCACCACTTGAAGGTGTGGCAGCCGTAGCCGTGCTCCCTCCAGAAACCCTTTGGTGTGCCATGGTCACTGAAGAACATGAGTCCGGCATGGTTGCTATGAAAGTTAGCAAGGAACTTGTTTCAGGCGGATGCGAATACGAACCCCTCGGGGGTGTTGGCGAGCAGGTCGAATGTCGCATCGTAGTCGAAGAGAAAGTTCTTTGGGTTGCGGTACTGCGACTTGATAACATCGGGACCTTGAATAGGATCGCGGCAGAAAAAGATGGGCTAGAGACGTGGAGAAGTGATTAGCGCTGACTTTCCAATATAACATGTTCCTGCAGACTGGAGCCTCTCCAAAGCGGGGAAAGCTTTCGGGATCGACGTACCCAGTTCAGACCAACAATGTCATAGTTTCCTTCTTTGGTGTAGAATTTAATGGCGAATCCACGAGGGTTGCGAGCCTCGTCTGGAAACTCTCGGCCTGGAGTGACGGTGGAGAAACGGATGAAGATTGGAGTCTTCTCGCCGACTTGGGAGAGGAAGTCTGCTTTCTATTCACATCAATGTCAGCGTCAGATCGCGTCAAGCCAAGACGAGGTGGAATGCGGGGGATGCGCTCCATCGTTTGAGCGCATCATAATCGCATCACAATCCAACGTACAGTGAGGTCTGAAACATCCTTGGTTGTCTCAAAGTAACCGAAAGCTCCAGCTCCGCAAGCGTGAACACGACCTGATCTTGTTAGTCGAGCGCAGTGCTCTGAGCTCCGTCGGCCAACACTTACGCTCCTGAGTCTTGCTGCGGTTGAAGTGCTGCTGCTTCTGGAAAAGGTGAACGTCGCTCGCGATTGGAATTCCACCAATAGTCTTGCTGTGCTCTGCGTCGGGAATTGGAATACCCTCGAGGTTGGTGAAGTATGGTCCATCGTCCTCTCTCTTGCCGCCTGGGACGACGCCAGAGACTTTGGCGATGATGTCTGCTGGTCCCTCGTTGGCCGAGGCCATGTGACTCGTTCGCATGCTGCGTCGCTCTCCTCCAGCAGCGGTTTGAATCATTGCAGCTGTAGCCTCCAATGGGTGCTGCAGCGGGTTCATCTGGTTGGAGTTCATGTTGGCGGTATGTGCTAATCACGGTGTGAGTAGCAGATGAAAGAGGAAGAGAGAGTGTCGGGGAAATGTTCTATTGATCATATGTAGCTCTGTAGTGCCAAGGCAGCTGCTATTCATAATGTAGTTGTCACCATGACGGTGTAATCACACGATTCACGTCTTGCCGAACCAATATATAATGCTTCCAGAAGAATTATGGAAGGTGCCGACAGTAACGAGCACAAAGTCTTGACACTGCCCAATACCAGGCTCGGAAGATACGTAGATTTCAGCGTACACAAGCGCCGGATAGTCCTATGTCTGGTATACTTCGAGTCATGATATACAGCGTATTGTCCATTGCAAACAGGTTGTTTGTATACGGATGAATTGGGGAGTCGTGTGTTGTCATCAGTATATCATGCGGGGAAACCGCAACTCCTGATCGCAGTCTTTCCCGATTGGTTAGCTCGACTGATAACGGAATCAGGGCAGGCTCGGATTCACATCCTTGGCAGTAAAAAGCGGTAACACGGCGAATGCCGATACTGTATGTACTTGCACGTGCAACTACACGGTCATTCGCTTTGAGAAGTAGACGCCTGCATGAGTCGGGCAACATAGCTCTGCGTTCTCGCAGTGTCGCCGCCGGAGCTGCCTGCGTTACGACCGCGGTCGTGCCTCGATTCCGAATTATCCCTTGCCTCCCATCGTACAGTAGTCTGGGAATTGAATTCCCAGATCGGAAACTGCTGTGCAAATCGGTCACAGTAGGTCCATGTCTGTACAGGTCTTGCTTGCGATACGACGTGCTATGCCACGCACAACATCTGGTGAGGGACGACAGTAAGCACTTGGAGTACGAGCACCTGGGATACATCCCACATCATCTGGTGTCGAACGATAGTAAGCACTCGTATACATCTCAGCCTTGTGTGCGTAAGACGGTAGGACACATAAGTAGATCAGCTCCCTTACTTTCGCTCTCTCGCAATCCATAGTCAGTATCGTCAGCAGTCCACGACTTGTTCGGAATGCTCAACACTGGACAAGCTCAGATCTTCCAGCGCTGCGACAACCACTCGATAGACACTCGCTGGGTCTGACTGCTCGTCTATCGACAGAATGCTATCTTTCGATACCTCCTTGAGCGGCTTGATAGTTCTGGCGCTCTCCTTTGTCTTTCTTTACCAAGTCGTCCTTGTTCTCTCTAGACTGTATTTCAGCCCATTGGCTGGATTCCCTGGCCCTAAGCTTGCAGCAGCATCCTTTTGGTGAGTACTCGATCAGACTGTAGCGCATGATAGTGGTATGAGCTATCGCTGATAACGCTCGCAGGTATGAGTTCTATTACGACGTCGTCTTTCGCGGCCAGTACATCTTCCGTATTCAGAAACTGCACGACCGGTATGGTCCTATCGTTCGGATCAACCCATGCGAGCTTCACGTCTCCGATCCGGAGTTCTACGACATCCTTTACGCATCGAGCGCAAGCAAAGCAAAACGAGACAAATGGGGGCGGTACACCAAGCAATTTGGAACTCCTGGCGCTGCGTTCTCGACAACCTCGCATGATCAACACAAGATCAGAAGAGCTGCGCTGGCCCGATACTTTTCTACTGCAAGTGTCCACAAACTCCAGGCAGTAATACAAGAGAGAGTGAATAGGCTGGTGCAACGATTCGAGGACGCCAGGGACTCGAACACACCCATACCACTGGAGTACGCATTTTCAGCCCTTACCAATGGTATGTTGATCTTGGGATGCACCATGTGCAGAGTGGCTCACGCCGTCAGATGTCGTCGTTCAGTACTGCTATGGAGAGTCCGACCATCGCGTGGACAGTCCTACGTGGGCACCAGAATATCATCTTGCTTCAGCCGAGGCAGGAAAGCTAGGAAGTCTGATGAAACAGATGTTCTGGATTTTCAATCTCATCAACACCATTCCTCCTTTTGCTCAACGCAAGCTTTCACCTAGCTTGGCCCTTGTACTGGCACTTCGAGCGGTATGATCATGTCTGCGTCCTTCTGCGACTAAATCGACTGACGATTTTCTTCCTAGCGCGTTAGGGCCATTATCGAACGTGTCAAATCCGAACCGAAGCCTGCGGTGGGCGACACCACACACTCGTCCATCTTTCACGAGATGTTGCAGAACCCTGCGCTTCCAGAATCTGACAAAGACACAAAACGTCTTACAGACGAGGCTCTCATTGTTGTAGGCGCAGGAACCCTTACAACCTCTTGGGCGCTCTGTGTCGCGACTTTTCATTTGCTGTCGTCGCCGCGGATATTGGCTAGGCTCAAGAACGAGCTGAATGCCGCCTTTCCTGATACGAATTCGCAGCCGTCTTTATCTCAGGTCGAACAATTGCCATATCTGAATGCCATCATTCAAGAAACCCTCCGTTTGAGTTATGGTGTTTCAACTCGATTGCAGCGCATCCCACATGAGCCTCTGCGATTTGAAGCTCCTGAGGGTCCTAGCTGGTTAATTCCTGCCGGCACTCCTATCAGCATGACCAGTGTTTTGCTACACCATAATGAATCGAATTTTCCAGACTCGAAGGCGTTTTTGCCAGAGAGATGGCTTGGAAATCCGCAGCTTGACAAGTACCTGGTTGCATTCTCCAAAGGGAGCCGAAACTGCCTTGGCATGAATCTTGCGTATGCGGAGATGCGACTTTGTCTTTCGTCGATCTTTCGAAGGTTTGGATCAGCAGAGCCGCGGGCTTTTGGCTTGGACGGAAGTCGAACCGACAACGAATGTGGTGTGCTTAGGCTGTTTGAAACTACAATCAAGGATATTGAAATTGTGGCAGATGGGTTCGTTCCATTACATGATGAGAGCGCAAAGGGAATTCACATTCTTGTCGAGTCATAGATATGCATTCGTAGTGTCGCTAAAAAGCTAAATAAAATCAATTCCATTTTTGATCTGCATTACCGAAACCATAACCCAATTATGCATAGCCACCGTCAAACGCCATCGCTACATGTTGCCTCGTTTCCCATGCTCGCGATATCCTGGACCTTGTTCGATGATCTACTGGAGGAATCTGGCGAACTTGCGAATAAAGGTGCTGCTAGAACTGGCTGATGACGAGTTTCCTCCAGCTGCTGAAGCTCCAGAGCTGCAATCGATTGCATTGCATTCTGATGTGCTGGTAGAACTGGTGTTGGCTCCGTCCTCTGCCGCTGCAGCAGAACCTATGCGGTAATCAGTACTTGTTCCAAGGCTGCGATCAGAGTTACCTACCGCCAACGAGGTTAATGCCAAGTAAGCCATTGTTGTTCGTGGTAGAGGTAGAGGTCGAGCCTGCATTTTGTGCGACTGGCATGGCTGAGGCAGAGACTGCCAGGACGGCGGCGATGACGAAAGAGGTACGCATGGTGGGAGTGGTTGATGAGTGGTGGTGGTTTTGGTAGAGGAGGTGAGAGATGGATATGAGACGAGAGACGTGAAACGAGCGATGCGTGAGAGACCTACATTGGAGGACGACCTGCTCTTTATACACAGTTGTTGATCTTCTCCTGCTGATCTTCCGATAAGTCGATGTTTCCACTCGTAGACATGCATTTGCTAAGGCGGAGCGTCGCGAGGAGATGACCATTGCTGGCATCCGTATGTGCCGGTAGGCGTGGGCCAAGCAAGAACTCCATGGTGGGTTTGGGCTTGGCGTCGCCTTACCTCCTGCTTGCAAGCGGAGGCGGACGGCCTTGAGACTGTCACTCTCTCGCCTTTGGTCTTTGTAGTTCGAAACTTATGCATGAGTTTCATGTTGAAGGTGGGGTCAACAAGCGGACTGCGCCTCTGTGATGATTAACATGGTTCTGATTTCTTGGCGTGTTTTGCTGCTGTCATGCAGAATGGACTTGCGATGGTGGCGGACAGACTTGTGTTATTCGTGGAATGATACATAGCCCGTTGGTCAAAATGGAAGACATGGCCGTCATACTTTGAACATGATTATGGTAGAATATCTGGGCAATGGCTGCTTAGTGATCCACCATGCTACTCATATCAGCTGTATTGCTTATAAGCAGCGTCGTATAAATCCTCGACCTCCTCATTAGTAGACGCTTCTCAAGCTGTTTATGAGCGTACACTTTCTCCACCAGACCACTTACTTCAGCCAGGTTGCTTGTAAGCAGAGGACTACAAAGCGTTAGCATAATCCAGAATAGACCCATCTTATGAAAGCAACTGAAGCTGTTGAGCGTGGAACTAGCAGTGGATGCATATGTGATCCAGCGATGAGCTGGATGGGTATTATACTCGTATTGAAGCTGACTTTATCCTACGGCACTTAGGTCAGTATTGGTGAGCTCCTGAGTGACTATCAGACTATTCTGGAGAGCTTGACGTAGCCGTGGGTTTGAGCAAGACTGTAGCCATGATCGCCTCAAAGCGCCGATGGAAGTGATCTTGGTTGGGCCATTATAGATTATGAGAGAATCCGGGCTGGGGCTGGCTTCGTAACGCTAGGACTTAGTGAAATTCATGCAAACTTCAAAATCCCAACTATAGTATAGCGCATGTTAGGGTTAGGGTTGGGG